>Ga0310690_10000982_pt1 | contig 54279 bp, 45 predicted proteins | sample AusTroGonzalo_MG_2_FD_207661 | JGI IMG/M metagenome (GOLD analysis project Ga0310690, IMG submission 207661) | Bovine rumen microbial communities from tropical cattle in Woodstock, Queensland, Australia - Gonzalo_04 (v2) (version 2) | ecosystem: Host-associated > Mammals > Digestive system >... | reverse complement strand
GGTTGTCCTCTGTCAGCTCCACAGCGACATGCTGTCCATAGGTGGGTGAGCCCTTGCGGATATCAACGGCCACGTCCAACACGGCGCCACGCACACAACGCACAAGTTTCGACTGGGTATAGGGCGGGCGCTGGAAGTGAAGGCCGCGCATCACACCGCGCACGGACATGCTCTCGTTGTCCTGCACGAACTGCACCGGATAGACCTTCTCATCGAACTCGCGCTGCGAGAAGCTCTCAAAGAAATAGCCGCGCGCGTCCTTGAAGATACGCGGCTCAATGATGTACAGCCCCTCTATAGCTGTCTTAATGACTTCCATCGATTCGGAGTTTAAGCGTTTAATCTCAATTTTTAGTTTTTCTCTTTTAATTATAAATTTAAACATTACACACCGTCCTCGTCGTCTTCCAGCTCAGCGTCGCCGCGTTCGTCGCGTGTGATGACGATACCGCCATTGGTATCGACCTGCATGAGCAACGGTTCCATCATATCACTCTGCGGCAGGCTGACGCTCACAGCGAAGCGGAAGCCGGGCAGCGTGCTGTCATACATCATGCCATCCAGGATACCCCGCTGCTGGAATTCTCCAGTAAGGTAAGACATAAAGGTTTTCTTGGTGAACTGACGCTGGAAGACGGTCTGTCCGCCCGACTGGATGGTCAGCGTGTAGCTGTTGTCGGCATAGCGGTTCCCCTCCTCGTCGGTAATCACGGGCAGGCTGTCCGATGATACGCGGTCAATGGTATAGACATAGGACCGCCCATCGACACGTATGGTATCTGTGAAATGATAAGCTGTCATGCGCTGGATGCCGTCGGCATCCGCCAGGCTGGTGTCGTACTCATTGACGCCCACAGCACCGCCCTCATTCTTGGAGGTACCACCACAGGCCACCAGTAACGGCAGTACGACAGCCATCCAAAGTAGTTTCATCATAACTTTCATGTTAACTTCCTATTTAATTTCTAAAAATAAGTCCTCCAACCCCGCACTGAGCGCCGCCATAGAGGGGAATACCCACTCGGCACCCTCGTCCGCCAGAAGCTGCGGGTCGATGGGACCTGTATTGACAGCTATTGTCCGAATGCCCGCCGCCACAGCAGCACGCACGCCCAGGGGCGCGTTCTCCACCACCAAGGCTTCGTCAGCGGTGATACCTGCCTTCTTCAGCGCCATCAGGTAGGGCTCAGGATTGGGTTTGCCGTAGCGCACATCGTCGCCCGTCACCATCAGCTCTGGTGTAAAATGCCCCGGATAATGCTTCTCTAAGCGCGTAAGCAATGACTGCTGGGCGGAACCTGTCACCAGGACACGCATCAGCCCTCGGGCACGTACCTTGTCCAACACGCTTGCCGCACCCGGCATCTCAGGCGCCTCACCGCCGCGGGCCGCCATATACTCGTTGAAAACGATGGTCTTGCGGCGGTACAGCTCCTGCGCTTCCTCCTCAGTGGCGTCGCGGCCCCAGTAGCGCTGGGTGAAGATGCTGATGGTGCCGATGCCCGTGCGTCCTTCGTTCTCAAACGCATCTTCCTCTTTCATCGGCAATCCATACGCCGTCATTACCTTAGCCCAGGCATACGCATGGCCCGGCATACTGTCGAACAATACACCGTCCATGTCGAAGAGGAATGCACGAACAGAAGACCCACCCCCAACCCCTCCCGTGAGGGAGGGGAGTGGCTGGCGCGAAGTACGCGTATCTGTTATTTGAGCTGAATGATTCAATAAATATTTTATTAGTTTGTACTACATATTCTATCTGATTCCGCACCTCATCATTACTGAAGCGAAGGACGCTGAAACATAGATCCTGAAGACGTTGGGGTCGGCCCTCGTCATATTCGATCTGCACCAGCCTCCCCCTCCCTTACGGGAGGGGTTGGGGGTGGGTCCGTTATTTCAGTCTTGCTTTTATAGCCTCGGTTTCCTTCTCGTAACCGGGTTTGCCTAACAGGGCGAACATATTCTTCTTGTAGGCTTCCACACCGGGCTGGTTGAAGGCGTTGACGCCGAGGAGCTGGCAGTGGATGCCACAAGCCTTCTCGAAGAAGTAGATGAGCTGTCCGAGGTGGTAAGCATCCAGACGCTCGATGGCGATGCGGATGTTAGGCACGCCGCCATCCACGTGTGCCAGCTGTGTGCCCAGCTCAGCCATCTTGTTCACCTCGTCCACGCGCTTGCCGGCGAGGAAGTTCAGGCCGTCGAGGTTCTCATCGTCGCTGGGGAACAGCAACTTGTGCTCGGGGTTCTCCACGCTGATGACAGTCTCGAAGATGGTGCGCTCGCCCTCCTGGATCCACTGACCCATCGAGTGCAGGTCGGTGGTGAGATCCACGCTGGCGGGGTAGATACCCTTTCCGTCCTTGCCCTCGCTCTCACCGAAGAGTTGCTTCCACCATTCTGCGATGAAATGGAGCTTCGGCTGATAGTTGGCCAGAATCTCGATCTTCTTGCCCTTGGTATAGAGGAGATAGCGTGTGGCAGCATATTGCGCGGCGGGGTTCTCAGCGAGCGGAGCGGCAGCAGCCTTCTCCATATCCTGTGCGCCCTTCACGAGCTGGTCGATGTCGAAACCGGCCACGGCAATGGGCAGCAGGCCCACGGGTGTCAGCACGCTAAAGCGGCCACCCACGTTGTCGGGGATGATGAAGCTCTTGTAACCCTCCTTATCGGCACACGTGCGGGCAGCACCGCGCTTGGCATCGGTGATGGCCACGATGACCTTCTTGGCGGCTTCCTTGCCCATCTGCTCCTCGCACTGCTTCTTCAGCAGACGGAAAGCAAGAGCTGTCTCGGTGGTGGTGCCGCTCTTGGAGATATTGATGACGCCGAACTTCTTACCCTTCAGGTAGGTCGTCAGCTCACTGAGGTAGTCCTCACCGATGTTATTACCGGCGAAGAGAATGGTGGGAGCCCCCTCCTGACCTCCCCCCGTAGGGGAGGAAATGAGCCATTGAAAACTATTCGAAAGGGCTTCGATGACGGCCTTGGCACCAAGATAGCTGCCGCCGATACCGGCGACGACCACAGCCTCGCACTCCTGGCGCAGCGTAGCAGCCACAGCCTTGACCTCAGCAAGGAACGCAGGTGTGATGCTGGAAGGCAGATGGAGCCATCCCAAGAAATCGTTACCAGGGCAGGTGCCCTCTTCCAATGCTTTCTGTGCCTCGGCCACGCGGGCTGCGAGGGCATTCACGTCTGCGGCGCTCACCACAGGAGCCACCTTCGTAATGTCTAATTGAATCATGATTCTATGCTATTTAAATGAATGAATTACCTTTTTGCCTGCAAAGATACAGCATTATCACCAAAAAAGAAAAAAGAAAAGATAAAATCATACATCCTCCCCACATTTTTGTCATTAAATCCCCTCATCCCCTCAAACATTTTGATTCTCAAATCATTTACAGCTTTTACCTCAAATATTTGTCGTAGAGCTCCTTAGCGATCGTTATTTCGTCACCCTCTGCATCGGCGGTAAACGTACCGTAGGGTACCGAGGTACCTTCAACGAATGGCCATTCATAGTCAGCGAACCATTGTTGGGGTGTGCCGCCATTCGCAAAGAAGGATTTCCAGCGGGGATAGTAATAGGAGGAGAGAAGACCCTGCCACTCGCGGTTGGCATAGTCATGGAGGCCGCCCTGCTCGCATTGGGCGCGGTCGCCCCATGTAGTAAGGAGCATCCGGGCGTTCTTCTCGTAGAGGTCCTTCTCAGCGGCAGTGGTGCCGAGCGCACGGGCAGCAGCTGTCCAGCGGCCGAGGCGGAACTCCGAGCGAGTGCCAAGCAGGCGGTCCTGGTCGAGGATGAGCTGGAGGAACACGGCCTCACCCCCGTCCCTTCTCCCGTGGGGGAGATTACGGTTTCTGCTCACATCCTCCAACAGCTCTTTGCCATAATCAGCGAGTGCCTGACGGGTGATATCGACGAGATCATATCGATAATTAGCCCCCTGGAGCCCACCCGTAGGGGATAAGAAGGTGTCGCTCACCGACAGCATCTCACGCAGTGCCGTGCGCAGGTCAGCGAAGTCCCAATACCATGTGGAGTTGGCCCAACTGCTGACGGTGCCAGCTGTCAGCGACGGGCGCATGAGGAAGACGCTCTCCGTGGTACCCTGTTGGTAGTTGTTGGGGCACTGGTAGATGCCTGCCGCAAGACGCGTCCACACAGAGAGCATCGTTTCATAAACCTTCACCCTGTATTCATCATTCTTCACTCCCAATTCATCACTCGCACTAAACCCATACCTCATCTTCACATAGTCCGCCACCCAAGTCTCACGGGTGTAGTCGGTGTTGGTCCAAGGGAGTGCATAGAGAAGGTCGTAGAGCATGGCGTTGTTCTCAATGCCTTCGGGGAGGGCACCGATACCGACTAAATGATTCTCGGCCTTGTTGTTGCGTGCTGCGTAGAAACAGTTGATGAGACGGTCTAAACGACCGAAGAGACCTACATTGCCTCCGAAATTGGACACCTGACCCCACACCCAATCATGAGGAAGCCCCTCTGCGCCAGCCTTCTCCCCTCCCTGACGGGAGGGGTCGGGGGTGGGTCTGCTCGTGTGATGACCGCTGCAGGAGGTGTCAGCATATTGGTCGCCGTGGAGGTCGAGGATGATGAGCTTGCCACGGGGGATGGTATGTGTGACGATGGGGGTGGGATTATCCTGCCAGTGCTGCGCCACCCACACGGCATCGCTGTCGTAAGTGGTCAACGCCTCCCACATCGCATTCACGGATGCCGAAGCGTTGGTGACACCGCTGGGCACGCCGCCCTCATGGAAGGGATCGATGGCATAAAAATGTGTGGAGCAGACATCGCCGAAGAGGCGTTCGAAAGTAGCATAGTAGTTGGCTGCAAACTCTTTCAGTCGGTCGATATTGTTGACAAAATAAGGACGAACAAAGGAACACCAATTGCCACCGTTAACGATGTCCGATTCCGCCCAATCCTCAGCACCCCTTGAACTTCTTGAATCCCTTGAACCCCTTAAACTCTTTGAACTTTTTGAACTCTTTGAACTCTTTGAACCCTTTGAACTCTTTGAACCCTTCAAACAAAAATCCTTGGGGATCATGCCGACGTAGCCCGGGATGACGGGCTGCATTCCGAAGTCCTTCATGCGCTGGAAAATCTTACGGCCCAGTGCCTGCTGCTGGGTGAACCAGCTCTCGGGCTGCGGACCACCCCAAGCCGTAAGGTTGTTCATAAAGAACCAACCGTAGTAGGCACTGCCGCAGACGAAGGTATTGACCTCATCGAGGGTGTAGCCATAGGTGTTCATCAGCACCTCCTTCCACACACATTCCATGCCTGTGATGGCCAGCGGCATGTTGATGCCGTGTAGCGCCATCCAATCGAGTTCCTGCTGCCAGCGCTCCCAGTCCCAGAAGGACATGGAGTAGCTGTAGGTGCAGAAGTTGAGGTAGTAGCGCCATTCGACACTGGCGGTGTGGGTCTCAGCGGCACAGAAGGGCAGCTTTTTCGGCAGTTGGCCTGTGGGCGAGTTCCATGATATATCCACACCGGCATAGTGCTGCAGGTACCAGTTGATACCGGTGGCGATGGCAATATTGTCCGTGCCAACGACCTTCACCTTACGGCCATTACAAGAAAGGGTAAACTGCTGCGTGTCGCCACCCGTTACTTTCCATGTGAACTTCTTGGCATCACCGTTATAGGGCAATACACGGCCCAGCATATCCCCGATGGGATCGGCAGAAATAAAAGCTATCAATGAAAGATGAAAAATGAAAAATAATAGAGCCCTGCGCCAAGTAGAACTTATCTGACGACACAACCGTCCATATCGGCGACCTTCACTTTTCATTCTTCACTTCTAATTTTTCACCTTCCCTCCCTTCTCCCCTCCCTCACGGGGGAGGGGTCGGAGGAGAGGCCCCCTTCCTCCTACCTAAAGCTATCCGTCAGCAGCTTGATCTCAATAGTCGGCGCAATGCGCTCATAGAGAATGTTATAAACGGCATCGAGGATAGGCATGTTGACATGCAGATGGCGGTTGATATCCTTCATACACTTGGCACCGAAATAACCTTCTGCAATCATCTCCATCTCTATCTGGGCACTCTTGACGCTGTAGCCCTGCCCTATCATCTGTCCGAAGACTCGGTTGCGGGAGAACTGACTGTAACCCGTCACTATGAGGTCACCCATATAACAGCTCTCGAAGATGGAACGCTGGATGGGGTGCACGGTGGCCAGGAAGCGGTTCATCTCCTGCAGGGCGTTGGACATCAGCACGGCCTGGAAGTTGTCGCCGTATTTCAAGCCCTTACAGATACCGGCTGCGATGGCATAGACATTCTTCAGCACCGAGGCATATTCGATACCGATAACATCACGCGAGGTCTTGGTCTTCACATAGTTAGAGGCCATCATATCCGCAAAGCGCTGTGCCTTCTCCTCGTCGGCACAGCCCACGGTCAGGTAGGTGAGGCGTCCCAGCGCCACCTCCTCGGCGTGCGAGGGACCCGCCAGGACGGCGAGGTTCTCGTCAGGGACATTATATACCTGATGGAAGAACTCCGAGACACAGAGGTTCTCATCGGGCACGATACCCTTGATGGCTGTGAGGTTGAACTTATCGCGCAGACGTACCTTCAGCTTCTTCAGATGTCCCTTCAAGTAGGGGGAGGGCGTCACCCAGACGAGCGTATTGCAGTTCTCGACCACCTCATTGATGTCCGATGAGAAATGAATACGGTTGACGTCGAAGTGTACGCTGGTAAGGTAGGCGGGGTTATGCCCTAAACGACGGAAGTCATCGATGCGGTCCTGCCGACGCAGATACCACCATATCTCATCGTTCTTCTCCAGCATCATCTTAGCGATGGCCGTGGCCCACGAGCCGCCGCCCATGATGGCTATACGGTAAGAAGGCTCAGACTCTCCCCCTGCCCTCCCCAGGGAGGGAGTGGTATCCTTTGACTTTTTGTTTCCAAATCCAAGCATGGTAAATAAATGGGGGACAAGAAGGTTAGATGATTTTAGAGGTGCTTACTCCCCCTCGCCCTTTGGAGAGGGGGTAAGGGGGGTGAGGCTCTTCTCCAACTCAGCAACACTCGGCTTCTCCATGTCCAGCTTGTACTTCTTGATGACTTCGCCAATCTGCTGCTGCACCTTCTGTGCATTCTGGCCGGCGAGGTCGCTGACGAGGTTATAGCCGCACTTGTAGAGGATGGGGACGATTTCTTCCTTGAAGCCAAGGGCCACGAAGGCCTCGGGCTTGTCCTTCGGGATGCGCTTCTCAGGCTTCATCTGCGGGAAGAGCATCACCTCACCGATCTGGAACTTGCCCGTGAGGAGCATCACCAGGCGGTCGATGCCGATGCCGATACCGAAGGTTGGCGGCATACCGTATTGCAAGGCACGGAGGAAGTCCTGATCAATGATCATCGCCTCATCGTCGCCCTTCTCACTCAAACGCATCTGCTCGATGAAACGTTCTTCCTGGTCGATGGGATCGTTGAGCTCGGAGTAGGCGTTGGCCAGCTCCTTGCCGTTGACCATCAGCTCGAAGCGCTCGGTGAGACCGGGCTTGCTGCGATGCATCTTCGTCAGCGGCGACATCTCCACGGGGTAGTCCGTGATGAAAGTCGGCTGGATAAAGGTGCCCTCGCAGGTCTCGCCGAAGATTTCATCGATGAGCTTGCCCTTGCCCATCGTCTCATCGACTTCAATATTCAGTTTCTTAGCCACCTCGCGGATCTCGTCCTCGTTCATGGGATAGAGGTCGTAACCCGTCTTCTCCTTGATGGCATCGAGGATGGGCAGACGGCGGAAGGGGGCCTTGAATGAGATGACCTTACCATCGATTTCCACTTCGGGCTTTCCGTTGACAGCGGTGCAGATCTGTTCCAGCATCCGCTCCGTGAAGCCCATGCCCCAGTTCAGGTCCTTGTAGCTCACGTAGAGCTCCATACAGGTGAACTCGGGGTTGTGGGTCTTGTCCATACCCTCATTGCGGAAGTTCTTGCCCATCTCATAGACGCCCTCGAAGCCACCCACGATGAGACGCTTCAGATAGAGCTCCGTGGCGATACGCATATACATATCCTGGTTCAGGGCGTTGAAATGGGTCATAAACGGACGTGCCGTAGCACCACCGGGGATGTTCTGCAGGATGGGTGTATCCACTTCGGTATAACCGGCCTCGTCGAGGATGCGACGCATCGTTCTGATGATGGTAGCACGCTTCAAGAATGTTTCCTTCACACCCGCATTGACAACCAAATCGACATAACGCTGGCGGTAGCGCAACTCGGGATCGTCGAAAGAGTCATAAACATTACCTTCATTGTCCGTCTTCACGATGGGCAGCGGCTTCAGACTCTTGCTGAGCACCGTCATCTCCATCACGTGGACACTGATTTCACCCGTCTTCGTGCGGAAGACATAACCCTTCACGCCAATGAAATCGCCCAAATCAAGCAGTTTCTTGAAAGCCTGATAGGATAAAGAAGCCCCTTCTCCAGCCCCTCCCCTGTTAGGGAGGGGAGCCTGATTAGAGGCCAAGCTTTCTCCATTCCCCTCCCTAATAGGGGAGGGGTTAGGGGTGGGGCCGTCTAATGCATCTCTCGTCACATACACCTGAATCCTGCCCTTGCTGTCCTGAATCTCCGCGAAGGCGGCCTTACCCATGATGCGCTTACTCATGATACGTCCGGCAATGCTCACCACGGGGCTGTTCTCGGGTGTTGCAGCCTCCCGCACATCATTACCTTCTTCGTCCTTTCCAATAATGGGGAGGTCCACGAAATCCTTAACGATATCGGTGCTCCATGCTGTTACGGGGTATTCGGCAGCGGGGTAAGGCTCAATGCCCATATCACGCAGTGCCTGCATATTCTGACGGCGAACAATCTCCTGTTCGCTCAGTTCAAGTACTTTTAAATCCATGATACTTCTATAATCTAATGTTATTCCGCTGCAAAGATACAACAAAATTTCGATTCGCAGAGCCTCGGTGCATATATTTTAGCTATCTTTCACATAGAAAGGGAGCGCCCGGCCTCACCCCTGCCTGAAATCCAACGGCGTCATGCCTGTGAGACGGCGGAAATATTTCGAGAAAAAGGAGGGGTTCGCAAAGTGAAATTCCTCGGCAAGTTGCGAGGCAGACTTTTCGGTGTGCCGTAATTCTATCTTGATACGTGTGACCAGAGCGCGGTCTATCCAATCCTTGGCTGTGGTACCACTGGCCTGACGCACGACGGTGCTGAGATAGCGCTCGGTGAGGCACATACGAGTAGCATAATAACTGATTTGATGTTGCTCGCGACAATGCAGATTGACAAGCTGTATGAAGCGGTCGAAAATGGTTTGCTCGCGTGAACGAGCCAACGACTGTTGATCGGCCTGGCGTCGGAACAGATGGTCGTAGTATTGCATCAAGGCGCCCACAAGGGATGACACAGTGGGCATATCGAAGTCGGGCTGGTGTGCAAGCTCCCAAACACATTGGAGGATATCGGATGCCACGTTCAGCTCCGCGCTGCTCACCTGGAGCTGAAAATCGCGCACCTGCCCGTTGAAGGCCGACGGCCATTGGCCTGAGGCAAAGGGCATAGGGAAAGTGGAGAAGAGGCAGATGCCATAGATTTCCAGATCGCTGCTAAAGCGGAGAGGGGTGATGATGGTGCCGGGGCCGATATAGACAAGCGCCGGTGCGCTGATGTGATGGTCAACCAGATTGAAGTTGATGTCACCCTCACCGCGGATGACGATGCCAAAGCGATGATCATTGATGATGAACGGCGGCTCCTGCTGCATGATGAAGCGGAAGGGCTCCGGTGCGCCGTGGAGGATTCCAAAAGCCGGACTGAGATAGAGATGCTCGCGCAAGTGCTCCAGATGAGGACCCAGGATGTCTCTGATCCCGGACAAATCCATTAGACGGGGTCGTTTGCTCATACTTTTTATTGTTATTCGAACGCAAAGGTAATACTTTCTTGGGTAAAAATATCCTTTTCCGAGATGAATCTTACAAAAAGGACATTTTTCTTGCCAATAAGATAACAATCATTCTAAATACTCGCCATACCTTTGCAGCGGAAAAAGAAATCATTGAATACAACTATGAAACAAAAACTATTGTTTTTATCACTGCTCGTCTGCGCTCACGCCTTCGTGGCGGCACAGACGATCGAGGAGTGTCAGCAGGCTGCCGAACGGAACTATCCGCTGATAGCGCAGTACAACCTCATCCAGAAGACTACGGACTTGACGATAGCCAATATCCAGAAGGGATGGCTGCCGCAAATTACGGCTTCGGCACAGGCAACCTACCAGAGCGACGTGACTGCCTGGCCTGATGCCATGAAGAACATGATGCAACAGATGGGGCTGAACATGCAGGGCTTGAAGAAAGACCAGTATCGCATTGGCATCGATGTACAGCAGACGGTTTTCGACGGCTTTGCCATCAAGACGCAGAAGGCCGTAGCTCGCGAGCAGGGAAAGGTGCAAGCAGCACAGAATGAGGTGAATATATATAATGTACGCCAGCGCGTGAACGAGATGTACTTCTCTCTCCTACTGCTCGACAAGCAGATTCAGCTCAACCGCAACCTGCAGCAACAGCTGAGCGGCAACGAACAGAAGCTGGCTTCAATGGTGAAGAACGGCACTGCGGCAGAGAGCGACCTGCAGAACGTGAAGGCCGAGCGACTGAACGTGGAACAAAAGCTTGTCAGTTTGGCATCGCAGCAGCGGATGCTCCAGATTATGCTTTCTACGTTCTGCGGCATGGAGGTGAAGGAGGTGCAGAAGCCATCCCTGTCGGCTGCAGCGTCGCAACATGCAGGTAACTTGCGCCCTGAGCTGAAGGCTTTGGATGCGCAATTGGGACTGATTAACGCACAGGAGAAGGCGCTCAATGCAGCGCTGCTGCCCAAGCTGGGTGTTTTTGCTCAAGGCTTCTACGGCTACCCGGGCTACAATATGTTTGAGGACATGATGAGCCATCGCTGGAGCCTCAACGGGATGATAGGAGCACGGCTGACGTGGAACATCGGGAGCCTCTACACCCGCAAGAATGACAAGGCAAAACTACGCGTGCAACGCGAAATGACGGAGACGAACCGCAACGTGTTCCTCTTCAACAACAACCTGGAACAGATTCAGCAGAACGAGGACATCAGCCGCTACCGCCAGTTGATGGCGAACGACGAGGAGATTGTAGCGCTGCGCTCTGAGGTGCGGAAGGCTGCCGAATCAAAACTCACACACGGCATCATTGATGTCAACGACCTCGTGCGCGAAATCAATGCCGAGAACGCCGCACGCGTGCAGCAGTCGATACACGAGATTGAAATGCTGAAGGAAATCTACGATAACAAGTTCACGACAAACAATTAAGGTTATGAGAAAAATATATCTACTGGCAGGCATTGCCCTGCTGACAGCCGCTTGCGGCAACAACGAGAAAATGTACGACGCCACGGGCGTATTCGAGGCCACGGAGACGACGGTGTTTGCTGAGCAAAACGGCACACTGCTGACATTCAGCGTCGAAGAAGGCGACAACATCAAAGCCGGCGCCGAGGTAGGAATCATCGACACCACCCAGACATGGCTGAAAATCCAACAGCTCGGAGCAACGAAGCAAGTCTATCAAAGCCAGAAGCCCGACATGGAACGCCAGATAGCGGCCACACGCCAGCAGCTGGCCAAGGCGCAGCAGGACGAGCAACGCTATCGCGAGCTGGTGGCCGACGGTGCAGCACCGTCGAAGTTGCTGGATGACGCCGCCAATCAGGTGAAGGTGCTGCAAAAGCAGTTGGACGCACAGGTCAGCACGCTGAACACCCAGCTCTCAACGCTCAACTCGCAGCTTTCCACGGCCGACGTGCAGATCGACCAACTGCGCGACCAGCTGCGCAAGTGCCACATCCTGGCGCCCACAAAGGGAACGGTACTGGAGAAATACACGGAGCGAGGCGAGTTTGTAGCCATCGGCAAGCCGCTGTTCAAGATTGCAGATACCGAGGAGATGTACTTGCGGGCTTACGTCACTTCGGCACAGCTTCAACAGATTAAGCTCGGACAGAAGGTGAAGCTGTTTGCCGACTACGGCGACAGCCAGCGGAAGGCTTACGACGGCACCATCTCATGGATCTCCTCGCGCTCGGAATTCACACCCAAGACCATCCTCACCGACGATGAGCGTGCCGACTTGGTGTATGCCGTGAAAATCGCCTTCAAGAACGACGGCTACGTGAAGATAGGGATGTACGGCGAGGTCGTATTCAGTGAAAAGTAAAAAAAAGCTCCGATATGTATGCGATTGAGGTAAAGAACGTTAGCAAACGCTACGGCGCGGTGCAGGCACTCGACGACGTGTCTTTCAGCGTCAAAAAGGGCGAGGTCTTCGGACTGATAGGCCCCGACGGCGCCGGCAAGACAACGTTGTATCGCATCCTCTGTACGCTGCTGCTGCCCGATGCTGGTTCGTCCTTCGTCGATGGTTTCGATGTGATGAGTCAGATGCACGAGGTGCGCAAGCGTGTGGGCTATATGCCGGGCAAGTTCTCGTTGTACCAGGACCTCACGGTGGAGGAGAACCTGAAGTTCTTTGCCACGCTCTTCGGCACTACCATCGACGAGGGTTACGACTCCATCCGCGCCATCTATTCACAGATTGAGCGCTTCAAGGACCGCCGCGCCGGTGCGCTGTCAGGCGGCATGAAACAGAAGCTGGCATTGTCGTGTGCCTTGGTGCACTCGCCCAGCGTCCTCTTCCTCGACGAACCTACGACGGGCGTGGACCCAGTGAGCCGCAAGGAACTCTGGGACATGCTCCTGATGCTGCGGGAACGAGGCATCACCATCATGGTCTCCACCCCTTATCTCGACGAGGTCCGGCGTTGTGACCGCGTCGCATTCCTCCATCAAGGCAAGATGGAGGGGATTGGAAAGCCGGATGTTGTTTTAGAACATTTCAGGGATATATTCATGCCGGAGGCTCTCCCACTCCACGGGAGTGCGGAGGGTGGATCTCCCATCATCTCCGTCTCCCACCTCGTCAAGGCCTTCGGCTCATTCCACGCTGTTGACGACATCTCGTTTACGGTGCAGAAGGGTGAAATCTTCGGATTCCTGGGGGCTAATGGCGCTGGCAAGACCACCGCGATGCACATGCTGACGGGCCTCAACCAGCCGACAAGCGGTACTGGCACGGTCGTAGGCTATGACATCAGCACGGAGTACGAGCAGATCAAGAAACACATCGGGTACATGAGCCAGAAGTTCTCGCTGTACGAGGACCTGACCGTAGCAGAGAACATCCGTCTGTTCGCCGGCATCTATGGAATGAAGAAGAAAGAGGTGGAAAGGAAGATGGACGAGCTGCTGCACCAACTGAAGTTCGAGGAACATAAGAACGACCTCGTGGGCAGCCTGCCCCTGGGGTGGAAACAGAAGCTGGCGTTCTCAGTCTCTATCTTCCACGAGCCGGGCGTCGTGTTCCTCGACGAGCCCACGGGAGGCGTGGACCCCGCCACGCGCCACCAGTTCTGGGAGCTGATTTACGAGACTGCCCAACGTGGCATCACGGTCTTCGTGACCACTCACTATATGGACGAGGCCGAGTACTGCGACCGCATCTCCATCATGGTTGATGGCAAGATCAAGGCGATAGGCACGCCCGAAGAACTGAAGAAAGAATACCACCAGCCTGACATCGACGGCGTCTTCACGCTGCTCGCCAGACAGGCCACACGCTCAAGCGACTGACTATGAAAACGTTTCTATCCTTTATCCTCAAAGAAGCCAAGCATATCCTGCGCGACAAACGCACAATGCTCATCCTCTTCGGTATGCCTGTGATGCTGATGCTGCTCTTCGGCTTCGCCATCACCACCGACGTGAAGAATGTCAGGACAGTGGTGGTGACCTCCTTCCAGAGCCCTCAGACCCAGGCGGCCGTCGAACGGCTGGCACAGTCGGAGTACTTCACCATCACGCAAACCGTGGCCACGCCTCAGGAAGCGGAACTACTGATACGCAACCAGAAAGCAGACATGGGCCTCATCCCCTCTCCAAAGGGCGGCGGGAGCGATGGCCTTCAGTGGCAAATCATGGTTGACGGCTGCGACCCCAATATGGCGCAGCAATGGACCACCTATGCCCAGAGCATACTGTCTCAGCCCATCGACGCCAAACACTACACACTCCCCTCGCCCCTCGAGTTCCCCTCGCCCCTTGGAGAGGGGTTAGGGGCGAGGTCGTGGCTGAGCGTGAGACTTCTGTACAACCCCCAGATGCGCTCGGCCTACAACTTCGTGCCAGCCATCATGGGTATGCTCCTGATGCTCATCTGCGCCATGATGACCTCCATCTCCATCGTCCGCGAGAAGGAGCGAGGCAATATGGAGGTGCTACTTGTTTCGCCCGTGCGACCGCTGATGGTGATCATCGCCAAGGCTGTGCCCTATCTCGTGCTGGCCTTTGCCATCCTCATCACCATCCTGCTGATGGCTCACTATGTGTTGGCTGTGCCCTTGGCCGGCTCGCTGTTCTGGATTCTTGTCGTCTCCACCATCTACATCATTCTTGCCTTGTCGCTTGGCCTGCTCATCTCCAACATAGCCAAGACACAACTGGTGGCACTGTTGCTCTCGGCTATGGTGCTGCTGATGCCCGTGGTGATGCTCAGCGGCATGATGTTCCCTGTGGAATCGATGCCCGTAGTGCTGCAATGGGTCTCCGCCGTGGTGCCGCCGCGCTACTACATCGAGGCGATGCGCAAGCTGATGATTATGGGCGTAGGCATCGCCGATGTGGCCAAGGAGGTCATCACCCTGACAGTCATGACCTTGCTGCTGCTTGCGGTAGCGCTCAAGAAGTTTAATGTGCGATTGGAATAATTACTATGATAAGTCATCTCATTCATAAAGAGTTCCTGCAGATACGTCGCAACGCATTCCTGCCACGCCTCATCGTGCTGTTTCCCATTGTCATCATGTGTGTGATGCCATGGGTGATGCAGATGGAGGTGAAGAACGTCGTGGTGGAGGTCGTGGATATCGACCACACGGTAGCGTCGCAGCGACTCATCCAGCAGATTGCCGCCAGCAACTACTTCATCTTCGGCGGCCAGCGAGCCTCCTACGCCGAGGCCCTGAAAGACATCGAGAAGGGCAAGGCTGACATCATCCTTGAGATTCGCGACGGCCGCTATCTCATCGCTGCCAACGCCGTCAACGGCACCAAAGGGAGCCTCGGCAGCGCTTACCTCAGCCAGATTGTCGCCAGCGGAAAAGGCTCCCCCTCCCTTCTTCTGTACAACAAGCACCAGAACTACAAGCTCTTCATGATTCCTGCCCTCTTCGCCATCGTGATGATGCTGATGACAGGCTTCCTGCCCACGCTGAACATCGTTGGCGAGAAGGAGGCCGGCACGATCGAGCAAATCAACGTGACGCCTGTAGCTAAATGGGCTTTCATCCTGGCCAAGCTGATTCCCTACTGGTTGATAGCGCTGTTCATCATCACCGTCAGCCTCCTCTTAGCGTGGCTGGTCTATGGCATCACGCCCGCAGGTCCCGTGGTGCTCATCTATCTGTTGGCGATGCTGCTGGCGCTGTTCTTCTCATCGCTGGGCCTCATCATCTCCAACTACAGTGACACAATGCAGCAGGCCATCTTCGTCATGTGGTTCTTCGTGGTATGCCTGCTGCTGCTCAGCGGACTGTTCACGCCAACACGCTCGATGCCCGACTGGGCTTACGCGACGACGTATGTCAATCCCATGCATTATTTCATCGATGCCATCCGCACGGTGTTCATTCGCGGAGGAGGCTTCGCTGCCATCGCCCACCAAGTCCTGGCCCTCGCCGCCATTGGACTTGCAATGAGCGGTTGGGCGGTGGCGAGCTACCAAAAGAACAGCTGAGAAAGCTGCCGAAAGTGAAAATACATAAAAATCCCGAAGCAGATGTGCTCTACTTCGGGATTTTTATGTATTTTTGTGGCGGAAAACGAACTCATGTTAACTTATAAACACATAAAACATCATGAAAGAATCCCTTATCCAGCAGTCCTACGAGATTGCCCGCGAGCGCTACGCCGCCATCGGCGTTGACACCGACAAAGCCATCGAACTCCTTGAGAAGACTCCCATCAGCCTCCATTGCTGGCAGGCCGACGATGTGGTGGGCTTCGAGCGCAATGAAGCCCTCAGCGGCGGCATTCAGACCACGGGTAACTACCCGGGTCGCGCACGTAATATTGAAGAGGTACGTGCCGACGTAGCCTTCGCCAAGAGTCTCCTCGCCGGTAACCATCGCCTCAACCTCCATGAGATCTATGGCGACTTCGGCGGACAGTTCGTGGATCGCGACCAAGTGGAAATCAAGCACTTCGAGAGCTGGATTCAGTGGGCCAAGGAGCAGGGTCTGAAACTCGACTTCAACAGCACCAGCTTCTCACACCCCAAGAGCGGCAGCCTCAGCCTCAGCAACCCCGACCCCGCCATCCGTGAGTTCTGGATTGAGCACACGAAGCGCTGCCGTCGCATCGCTGATGCGATGGGTAAGGCACAGGGCGACCCCGCCATCATGAATATCTGGGTTCACGACGGCAGCAAGGACCAGACCGTGGAGCGCAAACGCTATCGCGAGATCTTCGCCGAGAGCCTCGATGAGATTCTGAAGGAGGACCTGCCGGGCATGAAGACCTGCCTCGAAGCCAAGCTCTTCGGCATCGGCCTCGAGAGCTACACCGTTGGCAGTCACGACTTTGTCGCAGGCTACTGCGCTACCCGCAAGCTGATGTACACCCTCGACACCGGTCACTACGAGCAGACGGAGAACGTCGCCGACATGGTCGCTTCGCTCCTCCTCTTCGTGCCCGAGCTGATGCTGCACGTCTCACGTCCCATCCGTTGGGACAGCGATCACGTCACCATCATGAACGATCAGACGCTGGACCTCTTCAAGGAGCTCATCCGTGCCAACGCCCTCGACCGCGCCCACATCGGCCTCGACTACTTCGACGCCAGCATCAACCGCATCGGAGCATATATAATAGGAACGCGCGCCACCCAGAAGTGCCTCCTCCAAGCCCTCCTCGAACCCCTCTCCAAGCTGCGTGAATACGAGGATCGCGGACAACACTTCGAGCGCCTCGCCCTCCTCGAGGAAGCCAAGTCCCTCCCCTTCGGCGCCGTCTTCGACTACTTCAACCTCAAGAACAACGTCCCCGTTGGCGAGTCCTTCATCCCCGCCATTCAGGAGTACGAGAAGAACGTCACCAGTAAGAGGTAACCCGGAAGCCGCAAAGCTGCAACTGACCAGCCTCTCACGCGCACGCGCACGCGCGCATCAAATTTTCCTCAAAATAACCTACACACCGTCACCTCTGTACGTAAGTTGCAGATTTGCAACACGTTCAGAGGTGACGGTTTTGGTGTAGGATAGCTAAAAAGGTGTAGGTTTTAACACTTTTTTCCTCATTCTCACGCCTCAGGCTCACCCTTTCCGCCACCTCTCCCCTCCCCTTTCTCATCTTCTACCCCTCTTATCCTCCACCATCATTTCCCTGCCCCCCCAGCCATCTTCCTTATCCTCCACCATCATTTCCCTGCCCCCACAGCCATCTTCCTTATCCTCCGCTCGCTTCTTCCCCTTTCGCAGCTCCTCTCATGCCCATCTCCAACCTCGCATATCAGCATCTATTGATTGTTCCATGGCCTTGGAACAATCATTCCATGGTCACGGAATAATCATTCCAAGGCCATGGAATAATCGCTACTTTGTGATTTATCGAGCAAAAGATTTGGTTGTGTCGGGCAAAAGCATTACTTTTGCAGAGTCAAATCAAGTGATGTAAGGCACCAGGCATCATGTTAAGATTGACGAACAGATTGATGAAAATTAACGACTAAAAAATCTTGTTTTATGGAAATTAAGTTCACGATTGCTAAACGCGCCGCGACCCCTGCCGAGGGAGGCGAGATTCGTCTGCAACCTCGTTTGGAGAAACGTCCTACCGTCAATGCCGTTGAGTTCCAACGCAGCTCATCTCGTCTAAATTCCTCCATTTCATCGGGAGAATTGGTACATGCTTTGGGCGATTTGCAGCGCATCATGCTCCACGAAATGGAGAAAGGCAACGCCGTCAACCTGCCAGGTATCGGCACCTTCCGACTCTCCCTCAAGGGCGAGATCGAGGTGAAAGACGGCTACTATCACGGTCGCGATGTCCATGTCGCCGGCATCAATTTCCAGCCCGACCGCGAGCTGTTGTCTGAAGTCCAGAAATTCAAGGTCAGCCAGGTACCCTTCGGACAGGCATTCCACACGGAAGAGGATGACATCAACGAGCGCTTCACCACCCTCTTTGCCGACCACGAGACCATCACGCACAAAAACGTCCGTTATGCCTTCGAGCTGACCCTCACGCCCCACCGTGTCAGCTCCCTCCTCCAGCGCCTCGTCCGTGAAGGCCGTCTCATCCGCATCGGCGACGGCTGCCAAACCCGCTACCGTCCCGCCCCCGGCCATTTCGGCCGCTAAACCGCGGAAGGTTCGTAAGGTTTCCTATCATTTTTTGAAATGCATCGCATCATTTTAGCTCTTTCATTTTTCACTTTTCATTTATAATCGTATCTTTGCAGCCATAAAACGAGAAAAACGTGGTTAAAACATTTCAGTACAATATGAAAAGAAGAATTTTAATGGCGGTTGGTGCAATTGTGTTGGGAAGTGCCAGCACGATGACGGCGCAGGTGACATTGCAAAGCAACAATGTTGACGAAGTTCTCAAGGCTATGACGCTTGAGGAGAAGGCGAGGCTCGTCGTGGGCGGACCTGCTCAGCGTGTGCCTGGCGCTGCCGGCGCGACACGGGAAATAGATCGTCTGGGCATCCCTGCTTCCATCCTCACCGACGGCCCTGCGGGTGTGAGAATCAATCCGAAACGCGACAACGACGAGAACACGTACTACTGCACGGGGTTCCCCGTGGGCACGGCACTTGCCTGCACATGGAACACGGCACTTGTGGAGGAGGTGGGCAAGTGCATCGGCAATGAGGTGCTTGAATATGGGTGCGACGTGCTGCTCGCCCCTGGCATGAATATTCATCGTTCGCCGCTCTGTGGCCGTAACTTTGAATACTATTCCGAAGACCCGTTGGTGACAGGTAAGATTGCCGCGGCCTATGTGAGAGGCGTCCAGAGTCAGGGCGTGGGGACTTCCATCAAACACTTCGCTGCCAACTCCCAGGAAACGAGCAGGATGAGTGTGGATGAGGTGATGTCGCAACGCGCCCTCCGAGAGATTTACCTAAAAGGCTTCGAGATTGCTGTACGCGAGGCGGCTCCTTGGACGGTGATGTCGTCCTACAACCGCATCAACGGCCCCTTCACGCAAGAGAACCGCGAGTTGCTCACCACCATTCTGCGTGAGGAATGGGGCTTTGACGGTATCGTCATGACAGACTGGACGGGCATGCGTAATACGGCCGCTCAAATACAAGCAGGTAACGACCTGATGGAGCCGGGCGAAGAGGCACAGATTAAAGATCTTATAGACAAAGTACAGAGCGGTGCGTTGGCAGAAGCCAACCTTGACGTCTGCGTCAAGCGCATCCTCCAGTATCTCGTTAAAACGCCTGCCTTCCGTGGCTACAAATACTCCAACAAGCCTAATCTGAAAGCGCATGCCGAGGTGACGCGCCGCAGCGCTACCGAAGGGATGGTGCTGCTGAAAAATGAGGGGGCGGCATTGCCGATAGGCTATGCGAAAACCATCTCTGTGTTCGGCATCACCTCCTATGATTTCGTTGCCGGCGGCAGTGGCTCTGGCGATGTGAACAAAGCCTATACGATAGACTTGATGCGGGGGCTCACAGAGACCGGAGTGAAGGTGAACAGCAAGCTCGCCGACCTCTACCAGAACTACAAGGCATACCAGGCGAGTCTCACGGCAGCAGCTCCCCCACGAGGCGGCTGGTTCTGGGGCAAAGCCGTCCTCCCGGAGATGGCTGTCAGCCGTCCCATCATCAACGTGCAGGCACAAGAATCCGACCTCGCCATTATCACCTTGGGCAGACAGGCAGGCGAAGGCACTGACCGTCATGAGGACGGGGATTTCACCCTCACGGATGTAGAGCGTCAGCTGATCACCGATGTCTGCAATGCCTTCCATCTGGCCAACAAACCTGTAGTGGTGGTACTCAATATGGGTAATGTCATCGAGACAGCCTCGTGGAAATCGATGCCCGATGCCATCCTCCTTGCATGGCAACCGGGACAGGAAGGTGGCTATTCCGTCGCCGACGTGCTGACAGGCGAGGCCTATCCCTCCGGCAAGCTCACCATGACATGGCCCGACAACCTCATTGACCTGCCCTCCAGCGCCAATTTCCCGAACATCCGTCCGGCAGCTCCCCGTTCGCGCGAAAACAACAGAATAGAATTCCGAGATTATACCAAGCACACGGAAGGCATTCATGTTGGATATCGTTATTTCACCACTTCCAATAAACCCGTATCTTATCCTTTCGGCTTCGGTCTGAGCTACACGACTTTCTCCTATAGCAAACCCGTTGTCAAAGCTACAAAGGATGGCCTCACGGCTTCCATCACCATCACCAACACAGGCACAAGAGCCGGTAAGGAGGTGGTGGAACTCTATGTCAGCGCTCCCGCAGGTGGTTTGGAGAAACCCGCCCGCGAGCTCAAGGCCTTTGCAAAGACGAGGGAGCTGCAACCCAAAGAGAGCCAGACGCTCACGATGAGCCTCTCACTCTACGACCTGGCTTCCTATAACGAGAGCACCCAAGCCTGGGAGGCAGCTTCAGGCAAATATACCATCAGCTTCGGGGCCAGCGTAGAGGATATCCGTGCGACGACATCTTACAGTCTCTCCAAGCCGTACACGGTGAAATGCCACGACGTGATGAGGCCCAATATGCCACTGTAAGCATCTATAATCGAACGAAATCAATAAAAACTTCACGATATGAGTAAAACATCGTCTTTGAAGAGCACCATTGCGGTGTCTTTGACAAACTACCTGGATGCAGGAGCTATTGTGGCAGGAGCCAGCGGCATCACGCTGTGGCAGAAGTACCTTGGCCTGAGCGAGATTCATTTAGGATGGCTGAATGCCATCAGTGCCAACGCCTTGGGTGCAGCCATCGGTGCCATCATCGGCGGCTTCCTGGCTGATAAGTTCGGGCGCAAGTTCATCTTCACCTACAACCTGCTCGTCTATATGTTGGGCGTACTGGTGGTGATGCTGTCCGTGAACTTCCCGATGCTGCTGTGCGGCTTCCTCATCACTGGCATCAGCGTAGGCATCGGCGTCCCGGCTTCGTGGACCTATATCTCCGAGAGCTCGGAGGTGGGCAACCGCGGTCGTAACATCTGCATCTCGCAGATGTCGTGGGGCGTAGGTCCCATGATGATTCTGCTGTTAGGAATGTTCTTCGCTCCCGGCGGCTACCTCTTCGGTTGGGTGGAAGCCATCGGTCATGCCATTGGCGGCGCTGACCTCGCAGGCGATGCCCTCAATGTTTTCTCCTCGCGCGTCGTCTTCTTCTCCCTCTTCGTGGTGGCTTTCATCGCATGGCTGCTGCAAAGGAATCTGGAAGAGAGTGCAGAGTGGAAAGCCCCCCTGTCGTCCCCCGAGGGGGACACGACACCGTCTTCCAAGCCGTCGATAACGGACAATATTAAGTTGCTTTTCACCAACAGGATTGCAGTGCGTACCGCTGTTTTCCTCGCCGCTATCTACCTGACCTGGAACCTCGTAGCCTCCGTGATGGGCTTCTTCCTGCCACACATCTACGAGACGGCAGGCGGGGTGACCAACGAGCAAGCCAACTGGCTCAGCTGCGTGCTGTGGTTCTGCACCGTGGCGACAACGGCCATCCTCTCGCTGTTCATCGACCGCACCAGCCATAAGTTCATCTATGTCCTCGGCCTCCTGGTCGCTATCGCCCCGTGGGTGATGGTGGTGACGACAGGCATCGGCAGCAGTGCCTCGCTGTGGGCTTTCGCCATCCTCTGGGGTATCGAAGGTGGCTTGAGCGTGCAGATCTTCTATGCCCTGTGGGGCAGCGAGCTCTTCCCCGCCAAGTTCCGTGCCGGCGCTCAGGGTCTGATGTTCTTCGTGGTCCGCGGCCTCTCCGCCGTCTGGGGCCTCATCTTCACCTTCATCTACGGTGAGAACGGCGAAGGCTTCACGCTCGCCGCCTACTGCATGATCGCCCTGCTCGCGCTCTCCCTCATCATCGGCGTCATCGGTGCTCCCAACACGCGCGGCAAGAGTCTGGCACAGATTACCAAGGAACGTTACGGCGAGGACATCTGAAAACGCACAAATATTTAGCCCTTTTTACACTTTTTACGCTCCCACATACATATATATGCAAAAAAAGTTGTACCTTTGCGCGCTATTTTGGATACAATCCACATAATAGGTTTCCGTAATACAATAAAACGATATCAATAATATTGTGGAACAAGTAAATATTAGCAGTATATTTACCATCATACAATTGCTACAATCCTTATGGGTTGCTTTTATTGTGATTATGCTGTTTTATAGGTTCCGTATTGGCTTGGCAGCTTATTTGGCCTATATCTTTCTTGTTCCATATATGAAGATTTACATTGGTAGTTTTCTCCTTCAATGGAATTTTATCAATATCCTTGTCCTAATAGCGTTCTTTATTCATCGCCAGACGACTTATTCCCAACGAATCAAATACGATTGGCGCCCGATACTCCCTTTTATTGTGTATTTTGGCGGCATTCTATTACTCATGCTATTTCAGGATGGAGTTCCATTCAGTTATGCCATCAACGCGTGGCGTAAGCAGGTCCTAAAGTGTTTAATCTTAGCCTTCGTTATATGGAATGACGTCACTGTCAGTCACGAATCTCTAAAGTTATATCGTAAAGTTACCATTGTATGTATTATCATTATGACTTTATATGGATTGTTTTTAACTACAATGCCTGGTGTCAATCCATATATGATGATAGTTTCTGCCGTAAATGGCGAATCATTTAATATGGCTTATGCTGCAGGATATAGCGCAATGGCTGATGACGGATCACTAGTCGATGACATGTCAACGGGTGATAGCCTTGAGTTTCATAATGATTATCAATTAGAGGAATCTCGCCTTTTTGGCCGTATATCTTCCGTATTTTCCCATCCCATGACGTTTGGACTTTTTCTTGGTTTGTCCATACTCTATCTTTACAGAAATAGAAATAACATTTCGAGGCCTCTTCTTTATCTGATATCCTTGATCATAATGGCTGACATCATTGTGTGTGGCGTTCGTTCTGTCATTGCTGCAATGCTCATCGTTACATCTTTCCTGCTATTATATTTACGAAAGCTCAAATTATTCTTTATTCTTACGGTTATAAGTTGCATTCTGTGGATTACGATCACTAATATCCCCGAGCTTTACAATTATATAGGCTCAATTTTTGACGACAGTAATTCACATGTTAGTGGTTCATCTTGGGGTATGCGTCTTTCACAGTTGAAAGGCTGTTTTATAGAAATCCAAAACACCATACTTGCAGGGAAGGGCTACGGTTGGACAGGTTATTATCTTTCGCAAAATGGGGCACATCCCACTATGCTTCATTTTGAAAGTCTGTTTTTTGTTGTCCTTTGCAATTCTGGAATACTGGGGTTAACTCTTTGGCTTGTAATGGGTTCAATGATTGTGAAAAATAACAATAAATTGATACGAACAAATACAGCCTTACTCCATTCTCTATTTGTATTCTATGTCGCTTATGCCTGTATAACAGGAGATTATGGCTATATGCAATATTATATCGTTTTCTATATTCTTATGCTCGGAGAAGACATTTATTTGCAAAGAGGGAAATGCATATCATGAGCCAGCGTGGCACTGATTATATGTAATGATGAACAAGACACCACGACATAGCAGTAAACGCGTTGCGAAGAACACAGTTTTCCTGTATTTCCGCACAATACTGGTTATGGCTATAACCCTATTTACCAGTCGTGTCATATTAGATGTACTTGGTGTTGATGATTATGGTATTTCTAATGCCGTAGGGGGATTTGTTGCCATGTTTTCTTTGCTAAGTAGTTCGCTGGTGGCAGCCAGCCAGCGATTCATCGCATTTGAGTTGGGCAAATCCCAACCGGATGTAAAAAAAGTCTTCTCTACTACAATTTCTGTTCATATTCTATTATCTGTAGCCATTTTTGTCTTGTTAGAAACCATAGGACTATGGTTTCTTAACTACAAGATGAATATTGCGCCAGAGCGTATGACCGCAGCCAATTGGGTGTTTCAATGCTCCGTGATTGCCTTTTGTATAAGAATCATCAGTATCCCCTACAATGCCGCCATTATTGCGTATGAAAAGATGTCAGCATTTGCCTATATCAGTATCTTTGAGGTCTTGGCGAAGCTTGGATGCGTATATGCACTTTATGTCATCTCCTATGATTCCCTCATCGTCTATGCCCTTTTCATGATGTTGATTGCTATAATTTTACGCATGATATATGGAATATATTGTAACCGAAAATTTCCGTCATGTCGTTATACATTATCCTTAGACAAGCGCATATTTCGTGAAATGCTAGGGTTCTCCGGATGGAATTTCATTGGCGCTACAGCTTCGAATCTGAATGGACACGGCATCAACATACTGACAAATCTCTTCTTTGGCGTTGCTCTCAATGCCGCTCGTGGTGTGGCGAGCCAAGTCGACCATGCCATTAACACATTCGTTAGCAACTTCTTGATGGCCATCACCCCACAGATTACAAAATCCTACGCTGCAAAAGATTTTGCCTATATCAATCGAGTAATCATTGCAGGCACAAAATACAGTTCCTTCCTTCTATGCTTTATCAGCCTTCCTGTTTGTCTAAATACTGAATACATTCTAGGTGTTTGGCTCAAAGAAGTTCCTGAACACACCGCAGAATTTGTTCGGCTTGGTCTTGTTTACTGTATGTGTCAAACCCTTTCACAATGTTTGTACCGTACAATGCTTGCAAGCGGAAAAATTAAGAAATATCAGATTGTTGTAGGAGGTTTAAGCATCTTGGCGTTTCCAGCAGCATACCTGTTTTTTTATATCGGCCTTCCCGCATCATGGGGTTACTGGGCTTTGATTATCTTTTCATTAGTATGCTTAATCGCTCGACTGATACTATTAAAGGAAATACTTCCTGGTTTTTCTGCAAGAAGCTACTTTACAGAAACACTTTGGCCTATCATCTGCTCGATTACTCCTGTCATTCTCATTGTGTTTTACATACACACTTCATTTGTGGAACGAATCGACATCCTATCTTTTATTGGTGAATCGCTAGTATGCATTATATTGATGGGAATCTCCATATGGGCTTTGGGACTTAGTCGTCAAGAGCGTGAGAAGGGAGTTACAATTTTCCTAAACCAAATAAACAAACTTAGACATGGCTGAGCAAAGGACACCTATAAAATACTTCATAGGCCATGTCTGCGATGCCGCACATCGGCACAAGGCTTCATCTGGAGGCATTGGTACGATGCTTCAAAAACATTTGCTCTCTACCGGGCAATTTGACACAAGCATTACCTTCCAGTTCAATGCTGAGAAATGTATGTATGAAGCCAAGTTGATTCATACTGCAGAGGAGGTTAATATCTGTGGCAGCATCTATCAAGACATTGACATTGCCCGATTCATCCACGACCATATTGGAGAAATCACCAATGGAATCATTGTTTCATGCCCACCATGTCAAGTATCCGTCATCCGAAATATGCTCCAGAAGAAAGGTATTCCTAACTTCATTATTTCATTCTGTTGTTCTGGCCAAACAACAATAGAGGGGACTTGGAAATACTACGAGTTGCTCGGTATAAAGAAAAAAGATGTCGTCAATATGCAGTATCGTGGAAACGGATGGCCAAGCGGAATACAAATATGGCTTAATGATGGAACCATGATATTCCGCGACAACTACACCGAACCTTGGATAACATTACATGCATCCGAGCTTTATCAACCTAAAAGATGCTTCTCCTGTACATTTGAAACAAGCTACAAATCTGACATCTCACTTGCGGATCCATGGTTAAATGATTATATTAGTAATGACAAAATAGGTAGTACATTATTCTTAGTTAATACCTCACAGGGATTAGAGACGATTCGTGAATTATCACAACAGGGACATATTGAATGTAAGAGTTCGGACTATAATAGTTTTTACATCGCCCAACGTCCCAATGTGGAAAAGAAAAATAGGCTCCTATATCAAAAGGGGGAATTCAATTTCTTGAGAATGCTCGTAGTATGTCCACGAATTAGAACATATTTCACGAAAAGCATCAAACAAATGAAATCTTTCGTTTTTCTCAATAAGCTGCAAAAAAAGATACGCTATAATAGAATCGCTTTTTTTCGTAAGATGAATATTTTAAACAAAATCAAGAGCAGATATCGCTATCTTGTTTTTTCCCATAAGATAGGCGGACATGATGGATCCTTTAATGTCCAAACAGGGGTTACAGCAAAGAATCCCCAATGTGTATTCATCGGGAAAAAAGTCAGTATTGGTTCAAATACATTCTTTAATGCAGTTACACATTACCAAGGAACACATTATAATCCTGTTATCAAAATAGGTGAGGGGACCTCTATTGGAAGAAATTGCACATTATCATCCATCATTCGTGTGGATATCGGCAAACATGTATTATTTGCATCACAGGTCCATATTACAGACCACTCCCATGGATACCAAGACATCAGTCTTCCCATCAGTCCACAGCAACTGATAACAAAAGGTCCTGTTATTATAGAGGATGATTGTTGGCTAGGATTTGGTTGTGAAATACTATCTGGCGTGCATATTGGCAAGCATTGTGTAGTTGCAGCAAGGGCCGTTGTCACTAAAGATGTCCCTCCCTATAGCATCGTCGCAGGAAATCCAGCACGAATCGTTAAGCAATATAACTTTAACACTCAGCAATGGGAATCAATCCGTTAACATGAAAAAATACATTGATATCTCTTGCTTTAACCTGCGTGATAGCAATCGTGGAACAGCCGCGTTAAGCTATGGTGCCATCACCTTTCTTGAGAAAAAGGGTTACCTCAAGGATGGACAAGAGCTGATACTTTTCCATCGCTACAAGAAGTTCTGGAAATGGTCGAATATCAAAGTTCAACACGAAGAACTGCATATTAACGGGAAGATTTATAAAAGAACTATAGTTCCCATTCACGACTTAGAATACCGACTGGTTCAGAAGTTCGGTATCATCTTACCATTCACGTATTTTGGCCGATATGTTAAGGAGGTGGAATTGGAGGCAGCCATATATGGCGGAGACGGTTTTTCAGACATCTATGGAACCCATTCTTTCATGGGACGAATGAATCAGACATGGATTTTGCGCGAAGCTAGAATCCCACTGATATTTTTGCCACAAACCATAGGTCCTTTCAAAAACAAACACAACTTTGATATTGCTGTTGAATTACTTCGTTATGCTAAGGAGATATATGTCCGCGATAATAAGTTCTCCTCAGAGCTAGACAAATTAGGAATAGAATATACACAAGCACCTGACTTATCTTCTTTCATGGTTCCTGAACCATGGGATATCGAGATAAAGAAAAACGCCATTGGGCTTAATGTGAGTGGACTTGCATACAGCAATACCTTCAACGGACTAGAAGGACAATTCGATGTTTATCCTGAATTGATAGATCGTATCATTAATCATTTCCGCACAAAAGGATGCACCATTTATCTTATTCCACATTCATATAATTACAACAAGCCTATAGCAGATGATGATATGCTGGCGTGCCGCGAGGCATACAGTAGACTCAAAGACAAAAGCAATGTCGTGTTGATAGACAAGGACTTGATATCACCACAAATCAAGTATCTTATCAGTCAAATGTCCTTTTTTATAGGTGCACGCATGCACGCTAATTTTGCAGCCATCTATTCTGAGGTTCCAGTCTTTGGCATGGCTTATAGCTATAAATTTGAGGGTGCGTTTAATGCCAATGGACTTGACGGGAAAGCGCAAACAGCGATGATAACTTATCTTAAATTCGAGGACATCGGTAATTATATAGCAAAGATTGATGAATTCTATAGCAAAACCATAGATAAGAAGAAATAGCTACGAATGAAAACTAAAGCTCGTGTTATAGCAATATATCTGCCCCAGTATCATCCGATACCAGAAAATGATGAGGTGTGGGGAAAGGGTTTTACGGAGTGGACCAATGTGGCTCAAGCCAAACCCCTCTTCAAGGGGCATTATCAGCCTCGCATACCTCGTGATTTCGGTTTCTATGACCTGCGTATGCCTGAAGTACGTGAGATGCAAGCTGAGTATGCCCGGAATGCCGGCATCGAGGGGTTCATGTACTGGCAGTATTATTTCGGTAATGGCAAGATGTTGCTGCAACGACCTTTCGAAGAGGTGTTGAAAAGCGGGAAACCGGATTTTCCGTTCTGCCTTGGCTGGGCCAACCACAGTTGGCAGACCAAATCATGGACGAAAAACGTATCTCACAAGGAAGGAAAAACAATGATTATGGAGCAACGCTACGACGGCGTTGAGCAATACACAGCTCATTTTTATTACAATTTACCGGCCTTTCGCGACAAAAGATACATCACAGTGGATGATAAACCCGTGTTTGTAATATGGAATCCTAATGATCATGAGGAAGAAATCTCATCATTTGTCAAGACCTGGAGAAGTCTAGCTGAAAAGGAAGGGCTTGTTGGCATCCATTTTGTCGGGATAGAGGGTGAGGTAAATACTCCGGAGAAATTGCATGATATAGGATTTGATGCTATTATCCTTGCACATCATCAACTTGCTATTAATGGCGCTAAAAGATGGACTTTAAAGAGTCGCCTGCATTATTGGCTCAAACGGAAATATGGGATAACGTTATTCATCAAGAAATCAGATTTCGGAAAAAAACACCCGCTACTCGTTACTGATGAAGCTCGTCGCAAAGATGTATATCCCTCGCTAACAGCAGGATTCGATAGAAGTCCTCGTACCGGAAAGGGAGCTGAACTATTCTATAATTTTACTCCCCAAACGTGGCGTGCACATATCCGAAATGTTTTAAGCTATGTGTCCCATAAAGATCATGAGCATAATCTTATATTCCTCAAATCATGGAATGAGTGGGGGGAGAGCAATTATGTAGAGCCTGATATGAAATATGGGACTGCCATGCTTGATGTATTGCGGGAAGAAATATTAGGAGAAAATGAAACGAACTGACTCTTGCCTATGAAACTGATTGTTATAACTACCAGATTTCCATATTTCAATACAGAATCGTTTTTGGAGTCTGAGTATCCTTTTTTGCATAAAGCTTTTGACATTGTAACTATTCTACCATTAATTAAGGGATACTGTCGTGTACAATGCCAGGATGCCAAAGTATGTGACAAATATGCAGAGCAATATAGAAAAAAATATCTATATATCTTTTCAGCACTTCTGTCAAAAAGCTTTTACAATTCGTTATGGAGGCAGCGATTTAAGTTGTCCGAAAAGAATCGAATCTTACGTACATTAAAACAAGAGGTGCACTACCAAATCTTCAGAAATCTCATATTACAAAATCCATCTTTGTTTGATGAGGATACCATTGTATATAGCTATTGGTTTAATGCTCCTGTATATGCGATGTTGAAACTACGAGAAGATTTCGGATTGAAGTATAAAGTCGTATGTCGTGCTCATCGTTTTGACGTATATGATGAAAATGGAGAAATGCCCAATCGGGAATTTTGCATTCATACGATAGACAAAGTATTTCCCATTTCACAGGATGCGATAAACTTGTTTACAAAAAAATATGGACATCCGGAGAAGTATATCTTGAGCCGACTTGGAGTCAAAGATTTCGGGTGCATAGCTCCACGGTCAGAGGCAAACTCATTCCATATTCTATCTGTTTCGCAAGTACATCCGAGAAAAAGAATACGCGAAATCTTTGAATCGGTCCGCGATTTCTCAAAACGACATCCTGAAAAGGATATCACATGGACTCACTTTGGAGATGGAGTACAACAAAATGATTTATTAAATTGGGCAAATAACAACAATGTCCCCAATCTTACTATTGAAATAAAAGGAAGAGTTGCCAACACAGAGATTCTTCAATACATGAGTAAAACGCCCCTTGAAGTCTTTGTTAATTTAAGTGCGTCTGAAGGTGTTCCTGTTTCCATAATGGAAGCTCAGTCATTTGGGCTTCCTGTAATTGCCACAGACGTAGGTGGAACCAAAGAAATTATGAATGCATATAATGGAATATTGTTATCATCGTCTCCAACAATTGCAGAAGTTGTTGATGCAATGGAACAAATAATGAATAATGATTATAAGAGGGAAACAATCAAGGAATCTTGGGAAAAGACTTCTGCCGCTGACATTAATTTTAGGACCTTCGTTAAACAATTGTCAAATTTAAAGTAAGCCCCATGAAGATCTTTTTTTCTGCTTACACCTGCAAAGGGAATACTGGTGATGTCCTCATCAACAAAATCCAGATAGAGGAATATGCACGTTATGGTGAAGTGTACGTTGACTGCACGGGTATGCCAGAGAACTTTTATAACATCATCTTTGATACAAATAATACCAATATCAAGGATTTTGTTAAGACATACGGTATCAACTATCGTAGTAAAAATATGTTGCAAGCTTTAAGGCTGATGCAAAAAGAGGGCTTTACACACTTTACTAAAAGCCCGGGGCCGTACGCCTATGTCAAGTTCCCTTTCAAGAAATTTCTATTACGACTCATTGGAGCCTATGGGTATTGGATGGCACATAAAATGGGGATGAAGGTTATTGCCCTCGGTATTGATCTTAATTATAGTAATGAGCCCATCTGGCTGCAAAGACTTAACAATCAATATTTCAGTATATACAATATTCTAGGAATAAGGAGCAAAAATAATGTCGCTCAATTATCACGCTCTCTTACCAATGTACAATATGTACCGGATATGGCGTTCTTATATCCCTTACCATCGATTCCACCGATAAATAAAAACAGGAAACGAATAGCCCTATCATTCCGAAAGGTTGACGACATTGTTAAGCTAACAGGAATACTAAATAATATTTGTGAATTCTTCACAGAGAAAGACTATGGGGTTGAGATCGTATATCAAGTTGAGGAAGACATGGCGTTTTGCAAGGAACTTAGTCAGGTGTTGCAAAAGTATAAAGTACATTTTCGCCCCCAAATAATAAACTATTATCAACTTGACATCTATTCTCAATATGCTTTTGTCTTTAGCAATCGACTTCATGTCGGTCTAATGGCAGCCATATATGGTGCTATACCATATGCTATTATCAGCCATCACAGTAAGGAGCAAAAATTGTGTTACATTTTTGAAAGCGTATTCTCAAAAAGTTTATGGCGTTATCAAGAAGCAATGAATCGCATCATCTTGGAAGATATTTATGCAGAGCAAAAATCTTTAGCCCAAATGCTGTGGAACGACGTATTAATCCAAAGAGATTTATGTAAGGCAGCAATAAAACAATGTTTATCGGAGTTTGAGGATATTTGAAAAATGTATTCAGAAAATCATATTATGGGAAAGATACCAGTACTTGTTTTAGCATTTAATCGAGCCGATCATGTGGCTCACGCGATGAAGGCCATCCGTGAATATAGGCCTGCTCGATTATATCTTGCTTGTGATGGGCCGAGAGCACATAAGGATGGTGATAAAGACGCTGTTGAGGAAACCCGCAAAACGATGGTTGAAGCTGTAGATTGGCCGTGTCAGGTGCGGACTCTATTTCGCGAACATAATCTAGGATGTGCGCAAGCTGTTTATGGAGCCGTTACATGGTTCTTCCAGAACGAAGAGTTTGGTATCATCTGCGAGGATGATATTGTTCTCGGCATTGACTTTTTTCGTCTTTGTGAGGACTTGTTGCCACGCTATGCAGGAGAAGAGCGTATCATGGAAATTTCTTCACAAAACCGCAGCCATCGCACAGATATTCCCGACTCCTACGTATATTCATATCGAGAGAATTGTTGGGGATGGGCATCTTGGGCCAGAGCCTGGAAAAAAATGGATATGACGATGTCGGCAGTTCCCAAGCTGACATATAGGAAGCTATGGAAAAGGTATGAGTTCATAGAAGGAATCATAAGAATGCATTATTGGAAATCCAGTTACAAACATATAGAGACTTCAAAATCATGGGCCACGCGTTGGAATCTCTGCATACAAGTCAACGAGGGACTAACAATAACACCTGGTGTTAATCTCTCCAAGAATATCGGCATAGATGGCGGTGCACATTATAAAGAAGGGGATGTAGATCCATATGCAGACCTGCAAATAGGACACTTGAAATGGCCACTCCTTTATAACGATACCATGATTATAGATAAAAAACAGGCAAGGATGGATTATAATGATTTCATGCGCTTACGCAGGAATGGTATTAAAAAAAAGCTTAAAAAATTATTCCGTGTAAAATGAAAGAACTGACATTAACAGACTTACATCATCACATTCTTGCATTAGGCAAAGAATTTGACAAGATTTGCAGAAAACATAATATCCCTTATTATATGCTAGGAGGAACCATGTTAGGAGCATTGCGTCATAATGGTATTATACCTTGGGATGATGATATGGATTTTGGAATACCAAGACCTTTTTTCAACAAATTTGAAGAATGTGCCCAAAAAGAATTGCCTGAAATATATAAGTTTATTACATACAAGAACTCCGAATACGCATGCCTGGGATTTGGGAAGATATATGATTCAACAACCATATTCCCAGAATTATTTGCAATTAAAACGGATGAATCTCTGGGAGTTAATATCGACATCTTCCCTTTGGATTACACAAATGGTAGAACAGATGTTTTCTCGAGGAATTTCTTCTGCCGTAGCTTATTTAAGTTTCAAAAACTCTTGTTTGTTGATGCTCAGAACCGTCCCATTCTAAAAAGAATACTCGCACGAGTGTTTCAGAAATTGTTTAGGATCCAACGAGAACGGATTCCATCATTTATAGACCAACTCATGTCACGACAAAGTGCAAAAACATATCTCTTCAATCTTTCTGGGGCATGGGCAATGAAGGAGTTGGTACCTGCTGAGATTTTTGGTAATCCTACTGAATATGATTTTGAGGATACAAAATTCTATGGTGTCGAAGATGCTGATGCATATCTGAGACACTTGTATGGTGACTATATGCAACTGCCACCAGAGGAAAAGAGGCATATTCATGCAAGAAAATATTATAAAAAATGAAGAATATGAGTGATAAGCCTAGAGTTCTTTTCATTGGGTCATTGCCACCACCAATACATGGGAGTGCTGTCGTGACCCAACAGATAAAAGACAGTGAGCTGATAGGTGAGTTTTTTTTAGGGGACTGGGTTAACATGTCCACCTCTAGACAAATGAAAGAGATTGGAAAATGGACTCTTTCAAAACCATTTCGGTTGATAGGAGCCTTGGGCAAGACATTATGGTTCTTGTTAAAAAAACAATATGACATATGTTATTTGACAATTGCCTGTCATGGAGGAGCTTTCCTAAAAGATGCCCCATTTGTTTTGTTATGCAAGTTATTTGACAATAAAATAATTATTCATCAGCATAATAAAGGCATGTCTAAGGATGTGGATAGATGGCCATACAGATGGCTTTTACCACTTGTTTATAAAAATGCGAAGGTGATTTTATTGTCTTGGAATCTATATCCAGATATTGAGAGAGTTGTGCCAAAGGGAAATGTGATGATATGTCCCAATGGGATTATTGTCACAGACCATGAATATAAAGAACGGAATAATCCTATTCCACGACTGTTGTTTTTGAGCAATCTAATGCCTTCAAAAGGTGTTTTTGTGTTATTGGATGCTTTGAAACTTTTAAAAGTAAAAGGCTATTCATTCGTTTGTGATTTCGTAGGCGGGGAAACGAAAGAGATTAACGCTCAGCGTTTTGCTAATGAAGTCAATAAACGAGGCTTAAATAAATTGGTAACCTACCATGGCAGAAAATATGGTGATGAGAAAGAGAAGATGTATAACAATTCGGATATTTTCGTCTTTCCAACTGAGAATGAGACCTTTGGGCTTGTTATTTTAGAGGCCATGTCTCACCATATGCCTATTATCTCAACGGATGAAGGCGGCATACCTGATATCGTCAAAGATGGCCTGAATGGATTAATTGCAGAAAAACGCGATCCTGAATCTTTAGCCAAATGTATAAGTCAATTATTAGAAGACCCAGAACTAAGACGCCAAATGGGTGAAAATGGATTCAAGATTCTGCAAGAAAAGTTTACAAAGGAACAGTTTGAAAGAACAATGCTAAGTGTATTCAACAAAGTTTTACGACAAACTGATAATATAACCGATTAAAAACAACTAAATATTTTTTATGACCCCCATATAAAGAAAAGCAGTTTAGTAAATGTTTGAATCGAAGATTACCATTATTGTTCCTGTATATCAGGTTGAACCATACATTAGGAAATGTGTGGAATCGATTCTTGGCCAGACATACCGACAAATTGAGGTGATTCTGGTTGATGACGGCAGTCCTGACAATTGTGGCGCTATATGCGATGAATATGCGACACTAGACAATAGGATTACTGTCATACACACGGAAAATAGAGGTGTATACTATGCGCGAAACCAGGCATTAGACGCTGCTAGTGGTGATTATCTCATGTTTGTTGACAGTGACGACTGGATAGAACCCGACTTTTGCGAAACGGCATTAAGGCTTGCACTGGAGAATAATGTCCAGATGGTTGCTTTCATGTATAATTTCGTTTTTGCAGACAAGAACGGTTCAATTACGGACAAGCGACCAACCGTCTTCCAAGAAGCTGGATATATGGAAGCGTCTGAAGCTGTCAGGCACTTGATACTTCGTGATTCACCCATAGGTAATTATCTATGGAATAAGCTGTACAAACGATCGCTCTTTGATGGTGTAAGGTTTCCAGAAGACAGATTGCTACAAGACCAAGCTATGGTATACCTTATGATGCTGAGGGCTGGGAGGCTGTATGTCTCTAATGCTGTATTATACAATTATCTTCAACGTACTGATAGCATCATTGGCACATCGTATTATAGTTTAAAGATGTATGCATCCTTATTTGCCATCTGGCAGGAGAGGCTGCCAATTCTCAGACAATACAGTCCGGAAAACGAGCATCATCAGATGATGCAGTTGGCTGATTTATCCGTGTCGGGATTATTATTCCTTCGTCCTGATTGCGAAGCAGAACAACTCAGGAATGAGATGAAAGGATTTCTTTCGACAAATAAAGCCACCCTTTTGCATGGGGGTGGAAAGAGTAGTACCTTAGTTAAATTATATTTATATTATTATACTCGTCCTTTGCTCTACATCATAAAATATGTCATAGTTATCAGGCGATTTCTAAAGCATTGTTGGAACAAACATTTAAATCATTATGATTAAAGTAATTACATACGGAACTTACGATTTGCTGCACCAGGGGCATATTAACCTTTTGCGGCGTGCTAAAGAGTTGGGCGACTACCTAATAGTAGGCGTTACGAGTGATAGCTTTGACCGCGGTCGCGGCAAGCTGAATGTGCGCAACAACGTTCTAGAACGTGTTGAGGCGGTGAAAGCCACGGGCTATGCCGACGAAGTCATCATAGAGGACTATCTCGGACAGAAAATTGATGACATTCAGAAATACGATATTGATGTATTCGCCATCGGTAGTGATTGGGAGGGAAAATTTGACTATCTGAACGAATATTGCAAGGTCGTTTATCTGCCACGCACGGAAGGTATCAGCAGCACGATGTTGCGAGAGGGGAGTCAGACCAACTATCATCTAGGAATCATAGGTAGTGGGCGCATCGCCAACCGCTTTGTTCCTGAAACAAAAGTGGTGAATGGCACACAGGTGGTAGCTGTGCTCAATCCGGACAAGTGTCATGCAGAGGCTTTCGCTGCGAAGCACAATATTGAGCCCTATACAGACTTCGATACCTTCATTAATAAGGTAGATGCAGTATATGTGGCGTCTCCACATCTCACACATTACGATTATGTAAAAAACGCATTGTTGGCTGGTAAGCATGTGCTTTGCGAGATTCCTTTCGTCTTGTCAAAGGCCGAGGCTTTAGAACTATATAAATTGGCAGAAGAGCGAGGTCTAGTTTTGATGGAGGCCAGTAAGACGGCCTTCTGCCCCGCATTTGGACATATCGTGACTCTTGTGAAAAGTGGTATCATCGGAGATGTTGTCGATGTAAAGGCATCGTTATCCAAACAGGTCCAGCCTCCGACACGCGAGCTGGATGCCACTCAGGCTGGAGGAGCAATGAATGAGCATGCACCGCTATGCCTGATGGCAATAATGAAATTGTTGGGAACAGACTGGCGTGATGTGAGCTTTCACACAAAGAAAGAAGGAGGAGTTGACATCTACACTCAAGGTGTTATCAACTATCCACATGCCACATCATCATTCACTCTGGGGATCGGAGTGAAAACCGAGGGTAACCTTGTTGTTTCTGGTACCAAAGGCTATATATATGTGCCTGCCCCATGGTGGTTGACTGATTTCTTCGAAGTTCGATATGAAGACCAAACTAAAAACAAGAAATACTTCTACAGCTACGATGGCGAAGGATTGCGCTATGAAATACAGGAGTGGCTTTCGATGATCGTAAACAAGCGCAGGTTCTCCTATAAACTTCGCCATAAGGAGAGTATAGCAATAGCAGATATGATCGAAAAATTTGGAAACAAAGAAAATGTAACGGAGATATGATAAAGCGAATATTAATCGTCGGGGGAGCTAACGGTATTGGATTATCCATTGCCACGGAATTGGCAGCTAGAGCGTCAACGGAGAAAGTCTATGTTGTTGATAAAGTTGCAATGGCAGAGGAATTTTCCAATGCAAAGATTGAATCTTTTCAGTTCGACCTTACATCAGAAGACTATTCTTTATTTAATCTTTTTACTGACATTGATGCATTGATGATTACAGCAGGCTTTGGACGTTTGGCATTGTTCAAAGATGTGCCTGAGCAGCATATTATTGATTCTTTCAACGTGAACACCCTTCCCGTGTTGCGGCTCATCAAACGGTTCTACGGGAAATTAGAAGGCGAAGAGGATTTCTATTGTGGCGTGATGGATAGCATTTCCGGTTGGATGTCGTCGCCGTTTTTTGCTGTATATGGAGCGACGAAAGCAGCCTTGAAAATCTTCATTGAAAGCGTGAATGTTGAGTTGAAGAAAGGAGGTTCACATAATGTAATCTTGAATGTGTCGCCAGGTACTATCAACGGTACTTCTTTTTACGGGAAAGAAAATGATTTAGAAGCATTGCATGAACTATCCTGTGGTATTATTCAACACCTGGAAGCCAAAGATGATCTTTTTATCCCCAAGTACAAGGAAGTCTTTAAGGAGGTGCTGCAACGCTACCACGACGACTTCCGCAAGGAGGGAGAGCATAGTTATGATTATAAAATGAATAGCAACCGATAGAATTCTATGAGACAACTGGCATTTGGACAAGTACAAGAGAGGCCATCATGTTTCCTTTAAACCTTCCATAAGTAACATCAAAGGAATAGAGAATATGTCATTGGCAATAAGGATGCATTAGGGCCAAAAGGTTGTAAATAAAGGCGGTAAGACATCCTTTCTGCGAAGTCTTGATTTGCCGGTCAAGAATTTTCTTCGAGGGACTTCCCACGGTTGTCCCCAATCGGCAAAATGGATTATTCATCAAAGTGAAAAATGAAGCCTCTATTGTTGAGTCGAAGGGCGCTTTTGTTGGATTTTGCCAGTTTTTAGTCTCCTTTTGTCTGCTTTTTCATAGAAAAAGGGGTGAAGGATTTCGTTTTTTTGGTAAAAAGTGTATAAAAACGATTTTTTTTTAGTACTTTTGCGCCCGCATCATTTATAATGATAGGATGTCAGATATGAACGCGTTGTATAATGCTAGTATCAAAGACGAAAACAGCAAAGGACTTGCCTCCTTTGCCTTCCCCGAAGCGAAAAGCTCAATAACAGGGGTGTCGGTAAGATATGCGCCAGCCGAAGATAAGAAGTGGCATGTTCTGCGCATCAAATACGGCAAGATGCAAGCTGTGGCGGATGCCATTGTAGAAGAAGGGAATTACGTGTATCTGGCAAAGGTTTGGAAGGATGTCCGAAACAAAGAGACAGGCAAGAAACAACGAAAGTTGTTACCCTTTATGAATCTTCTCTTTGTCTATGCCACAGCGCAGGAAGCCGAAAGGTATGTCAAGGACAGCAAGGAATCTGAGTACACGACCTACTATTACGACCATTTCCAAACAGACCAACGAGGCCAGAACCCACCTTTGACAGTCTGTTCCAGAGATATGGAATCCTTTATCCGCGTAACAGCATTGCAAGACGAGCATGTCATGGAGGTGGACATCGAGAAGTGCCGCTTTGTGTCAGATGACATGGTGCGCGTCACCTTTGGCCCTTTTGAGGGAGTCACTGGCCGTGTCGCCCGCATCGCCCGCCAGAACCGAGTCGTGGTCTATATCAAAGGTCTGGAGACCTGCATAACTACAGCATATATCCCTTCATACTATTTGGAGAAGATAGAAGAGAAATTGTCGTAGATATCAAGGTTATATTATTAAACCGTAATTTATTTGGGTATTATCAAGAAAAATTAAGACTGTATTCACAAAATGATTAATGTTGGAATTATAGGATGCGGCTTCGTTGGTGGAGCTTTGAAAGATTGGTTGGAAAATAATAACCCAGAGTGCAAACTGTTCATCAGCGACCCTCCCAAGGGTTATAATGATGATTTGAGCAACATTGAGATAGCATTCTTGCAAATACATGTGCCTACAGAGGACGACGGTACGCAGGATCTCACGCTGATGAAGAAGTTGATAATAAAACTTCCTGATGTGCCTGTGTTTGTCCGTACCACCATCCTTCCTGGCACCAGCGACAGGCTTTCAAAAGAGACTGGTCACAAAGTGCATTATATGCCAGAATTCCTCACCGAGCGTACGCATATTGAGGACTTCAAGAAGCAGACAATGGTGTTCACCGGCGCTCACGATTTGCTTACCAAGATCTTTGTGGGCAAGAAATTCACCGTTATGACCCCGTTGGAAGCCGAGCTCACCAAGTATATGCATAATGTATTTGGTGCCTATAAGGTAACCTACTTCAATGCCTGCCGTGAGTACTGCGAGCAGATGGGCGGCGACTGGCGCAAGGTTCACACCGGTATGCTCCTCTCAGGTTATATCAACGACACCCACACCTACGTCCCCGGTCCTGATGGTAAGTTCGGTTATGGTGGCAAGTGCTTCCCCAAGGATGTCAATGCCTTTGCCAAGATGACCGAGGGCACACCCCTTGGCACCCTGTTGGAGCACCTCCACGAGCTGAACGTCCACTTCCGCGGGTTTGAGGAACATATTTAATTCTCACGACAACCAATGTCTACGAAAGAGAAATGCGAAGTTTGAGGCAATTTATTTTCATATTAGTCATACTTTGTTTTCAATCTACAGTCATTTATGGACATACAAAAGTTGCTGTGCGCCCCAATGATGACTTGGTTAGAATCTTTGCCGAAGAACAAAAGGAATTTGTTATTAATGAAGATATCGACCTGATGGGCAAAATGATTAACCTTGGAAAGGATTGTATCTTGACTTTTCGCGGTGGAAGCTTATCTAATGGAACAATTGTTGGCAATAATACATGTGTATCGGCAGAAAATTATGAGATATTCAAAAGAGGTTATGTTCGTTACCGATCTTATATACCAGATAATGCTAAAAGAAATTCTCATCCAAAAGTAATTACGGAATATCACAATTGTCTTTTTGTTGAAGGAACTTGGAACAATATTAAATGTGGAGCCAATTGGACAGGTTTATTGACTGATACCAATGAGGATGCCATGTTGGCTATTCAAAACTACGTTACACTTCATCAGTCGGGATCAAAGGTTATCTTTCCGAGAATAAATGTGTTGGGATATCATAGGGCAATCTTGTCCGGAAATCATATTGTCGATTTTAATAATTCGACCATTAGTTACCCAAATAACTTGAGTGAATGGGAAGACCAGTCCATAATAATACCGGCAAAAGCAAAACCTTGTTCAATGGAAAGTGGATATGGCCTAATATCATTAAAGAGCAATACGACAATTAAGAATCTCACCATAGACGGCAAATCAACTTTTAGACAGAAAGAGCCTGTTAGATTAGGGGTTTCTTGTGTCGTGGCTATGGGTGGCGCTCAAAATGTGACATTCGAAAATGTCAATATCGTAAATGTCCTGGGGCCAGCCATCACTGCTCAGGCAGGAGCAAAGGATGTGCTATATAGAAAGTGCAGATTCTATAATATAGGAGAACATGTGATTTATTCTCACCAATATAAGGGCTTCTGTCATTTTGAAGGCTGTACTTTTGATACTTGGGATTCAAATAGGGTCTCGGAATATAGGAATGGATTGGACTATCTGTATAAGCACACCCCATCTTATGAAGAAGGGAAAGCCTCTTACGATGAACTTTATCAATTCGATCTTAGTTTTTCTAACTGTACTTTTAATAACCCCAAAAGGGTGAGTTCGCAAGGCCGGACACTCGGGGCATTTTTTACAGGAACTTTTCCTGTTATAATTAAAGTTAATGACTGCAAGTTCATAGGTTCATATCCAGCAGTAAATCCAGGACGAGGCTGTGCTATGAGTGAGATATCGAAGAAACCGTTTCGTCTTGTAATGCGAGGCTGTGATGGCGCGCCATACATCTATTCTGCCAAGTTGAACTGCAATTTTATAACAGAATATTATGACTGCGTCAATATCCCCTTCCGAACGGTTTATGCTAAACGTTATGAGCGATGCAAACTCTTTCTTGATGCGTATGAAAGCAACACAGAGGTTGTTACCCCCGCTTTCGAAAAAGAGTTCTGTGAGCCATTGTTGATTAGAGACTGTGTTTTCTTTGATAGGGGTGAGGAAGTAAAGATCAACCATCCGTTGATTAACCGTCCTGTCATTTTTGAACATTGTACTTTTTCGAATGTTGCTCAACGACATACTGCTTCAAATATTGTAACGGTTAAGACAAAACAACCTGTGAATGTTATTTTCAGGAACTGTGTGGTAGATTTGCCGAATTATCGCCTTATTGGTGGAAAGAATGCGAATAAATGTATTTCGGTTGAAAAATGTGATATTAGGTCAGTTTGTCCTAACTAAAAAAAGAAACCACAAGATGTAAATATGAATTTAGTCAAAATTTAAAACCATTCTGTTTTCTTATTATATATAAGATTCTTTATTATCATCAATTACAACATGGGATGAGACGATTTTTAATAACCCTGTCTGTTTGCTTATCAATAATTTATCGAGGATTTACACCATTATCTATTTTCTTTAATGGTGGCCGGGCGCTTTCCATGTTAGTGCCTGTTCTCATATTATATTTGCTAGGGGGATTGCATAAAAGTTGGAATTATAACATTGCCATTGTTATTTCACTTTTCCCCTTATTTTTGAGCTACATAGGAGTCGAATATTTCGACGGTTATCTTCCTGATAGCGTTTCCATACTCTTCGCAATAGGATGTATGGAATACTATTTCCGTACGAAAGATGACAAGTTCGTTAAGTATTCATTGATAGCAGCATATGGCTCACTAATTGCTTTAGCACTCGTTTCTCTGCCTATCTTAATTCAAGAACCAGGTTTGAATCGCGCCATTAGAAACATGGCAGAAGAAGGCCGAGAGATTCCGGTCCATGCTTATTTTACAATTTCGTATGCAGCAGTTCATGCCGTACCTATATTGGTAATACCCTTGTACCTCTTATATAGGTGCGTTATTTCCCGTTTGTTTAAATTCTTCCTCATTATATCAATTATAGCATTATATGTAACTACTGTATTGAGTAATGCAGCGACTCCAATGTTTATGCTCTTTATGTATGTCCTATTTGTTATATTGTATAATCCCAAAAAATCCATCAACAGTAACACTATAAGATTGGGAGGGGTTACTGTTATTTTACTTATATTCTTTTATAGTGGATTCATTACACAATTATTGCAAGGTTTTCAATCTTTTGTTAGTGGCACTATGCAGGAAAAGCGCATAGAAGAAGTTATAGGTTTCATAGAAACAGGAGAAACGTCAGGTGACATGAGTAGTAGAGAAGGCCATTATAATACATCATTAGACGCATTCTTATCTCATCCATTCACACCTGAATATAATATTAAATACATCGGTAAACATTCCTACCTGCTCGACCATTTAACTGCCATGGGTCTGATAGCCTTTATCCCCTTTGCTTTACTGCTGTATTATCGATACCGGAGGCCAATGAGACAAATGACCACCATGCAGGCTTACCATGTCATGGCTTATTCTGCTTTCATCTTTTTAGCCAGTTTTAAAAATTTTTTCAGTGTGGAAGCTGCGATGTTTGTCTGCCCGGCTTTGATTATATATTTAAACAGAAAATTATTGGACCGAAGTCAGTCATGCCCTCAAAAGGCAAAGAAATTAAAGATGTTATCAGAAGACCAAGGATATCCTATTGGGTAGATTCAAGGTTTAATCAAGCAGCCCCCACCCCAAAAGGGGAGATTAAAGAATAGAGACGTAATGACACTAGTAGTACCTTTTGTTTTTTACAAATATTATGCCATCCTCACAGAGTTTAAAAGATAAAACAGTTAAGGGCATGAGCTGGAGTGCGATGGATAACATTGCAAACCATGGAATCACTTTTCTGGTGGGTCTTGTTTTAGCAAGGCTTCTTTCTCCTGCTGAATATGGCCTGATTGGAATGATAACAATTTTCATTTCTATTTCAAACACTATTGTTGATAGCGGCTTTTCAAATGCTCTTATACGAAAGAAAGAGATTGATGACATTGATTATTCTACAACTTTTGTATTCAATATAGTGTTGAGCATAGTAATATATTTAGTTTTATTCTTATGCTCACCTCTCATTGCCAATTTTTTTCACCAGGAACAACTAACAATACTTACCCGTGTTTTGGGAGTTGTTATCATTATCAATTCTCTTGCAATAGTCCAACGTACGAAACTGATTAAGAATATCGATTTTAAACGTCAGGCCAAAATATCAGTAACATCCTCAACCATAAGTGGCTGTATCGGTATATCGTTTGCATATTGCGGATATGGTGTATGGGCTTTAGTCGCTCAACAGATTTCACGCCAATTAGTTAATGCTATAGGTCTTTGGGGTAGCGCACATTGGACCCCCTCCGTTAAATTTTCCTGCAGTAGTTTTAAATACCAGTTTGGCTTTGGATGGAAATTATTGCTGTCTCAATTATTATCGACAATCTGGAATGAAGCAAGTCACGTCGTAATAGGACGTTGTTACTCACCAGCATCTTTAGGACAATTCTCACGTGCACATCAATTTTCTTCTCTGTTTTCAACTAATTTAACTAGGATTGTACAACGCGTAAGCTTTCCTGTTTTGAGCAGCATTCAAGATAATGCCAACAGGTTAAAGTCTAATTATCAGAAACTGATAAAGACGACGATGTTTCTTTCATTTGTCGGGATGCTTTCTTTGGCTGCTTGTTCAAAGCCATTGATTTTTGTGTTAATCGGCGAGAAGTGGGAAGAAGCAACAGTATATTTGCCACTTATATGTTTTAATTTTATGCTATATCCTGTTCGTGCTATAAATACAAATATGCTGCAAGTTAAAGGAAGATCTGATAGCTTGCTTATTCTTGAGATTATAAAGAAGGTAATAGCTATCGGCCCTCTTCTAATAGGTGTTTATATCAGTATCTATTGGATGCTTTGGTGTTCTGTTTTAACAGGCATTATTGGATATCTGTTAAATTCATATGTATCGGGTAAATATATTAAATATACTACTTGGCAACAATTGGTTGACATTCTACCATCTTTTTTATTTGGAGTTGTTGTGGCTGGTGGTATGTATTGTTGTACTTTTATGGGATTTTCAAATATCGCAACTTTGATTGTTCAAATAGCCGTTGGCCTTACTATGATTCCTGTATTGGGAGAAATGACGAAATTGGAACCCTATGTTGAATTGAAGAGTACGATTGTTTCTATATTAAATAAAAGACGTAGGACTAAAATCTAATAACAAAATGACATTAAAAGTATTTATTAGAAAATTTAAAAATTTCTTCCCGTATATAGGGAAACATCTAGTTTTGGTGTTCAAATGGTGGCTGTTAAATATTGCCAGACGATCTCCGTGGTGCCACCTATTTGTAAATTTACCAAACTTTTGTTGGAAAATATGTGGTGTAAAAATGGGAAAAAACGTGAGGATTGGACAGGATGTCTATTTGGACGTCAATTATGCAAAATATATTACCATTGAGGATGATGTGTGGATTGCAAGCCATTCCGCAATTTTTGCTCATCGCAGAGTAATGGATGATTATCATGCTGGTGACAGGTATAAAGCTTGTCCACAAAAACCTCGTCCAATTCTTATAAAACATGGAGCCTGTGTCGGAATCGGATCGCTAATTACGCCGGGAGTAACAATCGGCAGAGGTTCAGTTATTGGAGCAGGCTCTGTCGTGGTAAAAGATATACCAGATTGGTGTCTGGCTGCAGGCAGTCCATGCAGGGTGATGCGATTTCTTCCCGAACAAGGATTTTACTATAACAAAGAAACTAAGAAGAACGAGCCAATACCCAATTATACAAAGTAAATAATGTATTATTTGCTTCAAACAATTTTAGGATGAAGAATCAAACTAATGAAAGATACCTAAACAAACTTCACCATGACATTTTAACGATTATGGATGAAGTGGATCGTATATGCAGAGAGAATCATTTACGCTATTATCTTATGTGTGGCTCATGTATTGGAGCCGTGCGTCATAAGGGATTTATACCATGGGATGATGATATGGACATAGCTATGCCTTTCAACGATTTTATCCGCTTTATAAAATTAATTACTGAGAATAAGGCGAAGAATTCAATCCTATCAGATTCTTTTTACTTACGGTGGATAAATACAGAAAAGTGTTACAATCATTCTTTTGCTAAAATGTGTTTGAAAGGTACAGTATTTCAAGAAAGTAATGGACCATCGGCCAAGAATGCAGGAATATATGTGGATATTTTCCCTCTTTACTCATGCAAACCATATGGTAAAAGTATTGAAATACAGAATAGAATCGTCACTTTTTTGGAAAAATGTATTCATTATAAAGGAGCAAAACATGACAAATTTGATCGGAATTTAAAGCTTTGGATAAAAAGGATTATAACAAATCTTTTCTCCAATTATTCAATATACAAAATCATGCTCATGATAATTAGACCTCTTGATGAAAACAAATCGGATTATCAGGCATTTTTTGCTACACCGTATCCAATGCGTCGAATGCTTTTTCCGAAAGATTGGCACGGAGATGGAAAGTTTATGCTATTTGAAGGAAGGGAATATATTTGTCCAATAAAAGCAGATAGTTATTTAAAACAAATATATGGAGAGGATGTTATGCAGCTCCCACCTGAGAATAAAAGAAAAAGCCATTATCCACTTCGTGTTGTTTTTAGTGACGGCGAAGAAATGTATTTTGAAAGACCAACAAATAAAATAAAATATAGAGACCTTATAGAATAATCAAGACAAAAAGGTGTAAAATGGTTTTTTAATGATTCCCAAGAATATAATCAAGAATTGAATATGAACATTGCAATAATAATAGCAGGAGGTGTCGGAAATCGTTTGGGATTATCTATTCCTAAGCAGTTTGTGGAGGTTTTGGGTAAGCCTGTAATAGCTTACACTTTGGAGCATTTCCAAAAACACGCCGAGATAGATGCTATTGAACTTGTTTGTGTGGACGGCTATCAGGAGCATTTGACGAGTATTGTGGAGAAGTATGGAATTACTAAAGTGATAAAGATTGTTAAGGGCGGCTCTGAATACGAACGTTCAATCATGAATGGAGTTGCCGGACTTGATGAAATTGCGAAACAAGATGACATAGTGATGATTCACTGGTCTGCATCTCCGTTCCTAAACGAGGAAATGATCTCGGATAATATTCGTGTATGTAAAGAAAAAGGCAATGCTATTACTGCCAGCTATTCATATCTTCTCTATGGCTCTAATGACGGTGATTGTGCAAAGAAGGCTATCAACAGAGAGTCTTTTATGACGTTATCCGCCCCTCAATCTTTCTTATACAAGAACATTGTAGATATTTATAAGCAGGTAGAAGAGAAGGATCTGTTTGAGACTACTGAGGAACATCATACTACCGTCTTTATGGCAGAGTTGGGTATTCCTCTATACTTCTCAAAGGGTAGCCATACGAATATTAAGATAACAACCAAAGAAGACCTAGATCTTTTCAGAGGTTATTTGTTGAATCTTAAATATCCCGAAGATTAATATTAACAAAATGGATTGTATTCAAACAACTGGCGGCGTTCTTCACCCACAAGATATTGAGTTTATCAACAACTGTATCTGTGAAGTTTTCAGATGCGAGCCAGAGGATATAGCTGAACTTCAGCCATTGCAAAAAGGATTATCCAATTCTGTATTGTCATTCCGTTACAATGGTGGAAAGTATGTTTTCCGTTATCCTGGACTGGGTTCTGAGATCCTTATAGATCGAGGTCGAGAGTCTATTATCCAGAAACAGATTGAAGATGCCGGTGTAGATACTTCATTAGTAGCAATGAGTGTTCGCTATGGTTGGCGCATATCTCATTTTGTGCAAACTAGGACATTCAGGTATCATGATGTGAACGATATGGTTCGTGGTATTCTCCAGCTACGTAAACTTCATGCAGTAAAGCCTAAAGTTAGATGGGAATTTGACATTAAAGAAAAATGGGAGTCTATCCGTGATATGACTCCTGCAGACAAGTATGGTGAGAACTTCACCCAGTTCCCTAAGTTCGAGGAAATCAAAGAGCGAATCTATAAACTGTATGAATTGGCAAAGACTGACGGTATAAGGAAATGCCTCACCCATGGTGATTGTCGTGATGAGAACTTCTTGATTAACGATAGAGAAATCCACTTGATTGACTGGGAATATGCCGGTTTTGGAGATCCTGGTTTTGATATTGGTACTTATGTATGTGGAGGAGACCATTCAGAAGAAGAGGTTGATAGAATCCTCTTTACTTACTTCGGTCGTAAGCCCTCACCCAAAGAGCAACGTCATTTCTATGCGTATATAGCCATCTCAGGCTTCTTCTATATGCATTGGACCATGTATAAAGAATCACAAGGCCAGGAGATCGGTTACCTAAAGCCACTGTGGTACCACTTTGCAAAGGAATACAGTAAGAAAGCACTTCCGTTGTATAACGAATAAATTACGAGGATATGACATACATAGTATTAGTGGCTGGACAAGGCAAAAACCTTCAGCCTTTGACATTGAGTCGACCAAAGACTCTTTATAAATTAGATGGCAATACTACTGTCCTTCAGCGTCTCGTTCGTTCCATTAGAAGGCATGATAAAGAGGCAGAGATTGTAGTCGTTGTTGGCTTTATGTACAAGCATATCCAAAAGGAATTGGAGGACGATAATGTCATATTTGTTCATAATCCTTTCTTTGCAACGACCAGTTCAATGGGTTCTTTGTGGTTTGCAAAAGACTACCTTCAAAGAGAGAATGTTACCATTATAAATGGGGACATCGTTATGAGCGATCAACTCATGACTAATGTTATTTGTACTCATACAGATGTTCCATACGTTTTGCTAGATAGTACTCGGACGGACGGAAACAAGTATAACGTTCAGGTTCAGGGTGCAAAAGTTTGCGTGATGAGTAAGAACCTTACGGAGTTCAAAGGGAATTATGCAAGTATCACAAAACTTGATGGTGTGTCATCTCGCTTTGTCTTAGAACAGCTAGACCAAATGGTGAATGATGGGATGTATAATCTGTTCTATGAAGATGCCCTGGTGCAGATGATTTTTGACAACAACTTCGAGTTGTATTATAAGGACATCAAAGATTATGAATGGACTGAGGTCGATAATGTTGATGATTTGCTTAAGGCAAAACGACTACAGGACAAACTATAAGTAGAGAATCATATTGAGAGAACTGAAAGAGTTGATTTTATTATGATAAAGACGATGTCAGAGAATGAAATGCGAGTTATTGTAAATGCCGATGATTTGGGTATTTCTCTGGATGTAAACAGACATATAGAGGAGTGTATCAAACAAGGTATCGTATCGTCGACAACATTATTAGTTAACGCTCCAGCATTCGAGGATGGTGTAAGAATAGCAAAACAATATTCCCAGGTATCTGTAGGTATTCATCTTAATTTGATAGAATTTGCTCCTTTAACTAATGAAGATGTATTCAGAGAGTTTGGTGTCGTTGATGATGACGGAAACTTTATAGAAGGCGCTATATTTGTTGCAAATTGTAAAGAAGAACGGCTAAAACAGGCCATCTTTGAAGAATGGGATACACAGATATGTAAATTTAAAGAAGCTGGAATTGTTCCGACGCATATAGATAGCCACGAACATACCCATACGATAATCGCGTTGCAGGATGTACTATGCAGAGTAATAGATAAACATGGTATTAAGTGTGTGCGCCGTAAGATTATCCCTTCAATACGTTTGATGCTAAAAAGGAGTAAACATCCAGACTCTGTAAGATTAGATAAGACCAAGGCAGTTACTCCTAAAAGACAGAATGTGCTTTATCGTAGGCTTCGAGTTTTTATTGTCAAGTATCAGAGCGCCCGATGGAATCGACAGATGTCTAAACGTTACATGATGACAGATAGCTTTTTTGCTTTCCGCACATTTTACTCTAACCTGGATAGTATTCATCTTGGTAAAACCGTTGAATTGATGTGTCATCCAGGCCACACAAGTTATCAGGCTGAAACGGACGTTTTAATCAAAGAGCCTAGCTGGCTTCAAAACATTAATATAATATCCTATAAAGACTTATAATGATAGATTTGATGAAATTATCAATTATTATACCTGTTTACAATGCTTCAAAGTATATTGAGAATTGCTTGAATTCTATATATAAGCAAGAGGCGGCTAAAGATTGTTTTGAAGTAATCGTTGTTAACGATGGCTCAACTGACGATTCTAAGGACAAAGTCCAGACCTATGCTGAAGAATTAGATAATCTCAAACTTATAAATAAAGTAAATGGAGGCGTCTCTTCTGCTCGCAACTTGGGAATAGAATTTGCAGATGGAGAATTTGTACTATTTGTAGATGCTGATGACGAGCTGGTTGAAGGCTCGCTGCAACACCTGTATGATTACTTGTGCAGGAATCTGGATATTGACATGTTGATAACAAAACAATCGCGATTTAACAGCAAATCAGAACGAGTTGTAAGTAATGCATGCGGCCTTCAGGAAGGTATTGCATATAGTGGAGTTGAGACTTATAAAAGAGGGTATGTTCGTGGAAATGCCGGTGGGGCTATTTGTCGTACTGCGTTTCTTAGGCAAACGGGATTACTATTCCCAACAGGAATCAAGAATGGTGAAGACACCATTTTCTTTGGTCTTGTGCATGTTTATGCAAAGAAAATAGTGTTGTTAAATGTACTTTTGTATCGTATCAATGAAGTGTCAGGAAGTGCTTCTAGGACAAATTATGATAAAGTCGGGCTTAATTTTTCTAAAACATTAAATCGAGCCATAGAGATAAGGAATAACATTGACTGTGATTTGGAACAAAGGGGGATTATGGAGTATGTAGTATATAGACTCCTATCTCATTTGACAACCTGCTATATAAGATCCAAGAATCTTTCATATAGGCAACTTAGAAAAGATATCAATTTCAAAGAGCTGCTGCCATTTAACACCAAACTTATGTATAGGATGCGTCGTCAAGCTAAACTGATTAATATTTCATATTGCTTATTTTATTTACTTAGTTATATACGTAACATTGGCTTTAATAAAAAAATAGCTGATTGACCTGTCATTGGTAGATATTCGTATAAGAGGTTATTCAATTTGGTCATATCAAATTAGATTAATAAAGACGATTTTTCTAGGGTCTTTAGCAAAAACAGTAAATGATATTATAAACTATGAATATCCTTCATATTTGCAATGGTTTTTGTACAAGTAAAGTTCATTCTAACTTGTGCAGAAGTTTGGATTCTATGGTAGAAAAACAGACAGTGTATACATATATAGATGCTGCTGAAAAAGTTGGGAAGAATAGCTTTGAAGGAAACCATACTAATATTATATATGATGTGATATTGAATCGTTTTGTCCGTAAGATTTATCCAATGAGGATAAAGTGGACATATTATCATTTAAAGAGAAAAATATCTCCAACAGATTTCAATTGTGTTTTCGCCACTACACTATTTAGTGATGGCGGTGTTGCCAATTTAATCTATAAGAAATATGGAATACCATATATCGTGGCTGTAAGAACAACAGACCTGACTACATACTTAAAGACACGTCTATTTTGGAAATACGGACGAGAAATACTGCTTAATGCCAGTCGTATAGTTTTAATAAATAAGGCGTATGGAGATCGGTTGAAAACACTTAAGTTTTCAAGAGGGATTTGGGATCAGATAAGGGATAAGATTGTCATTCGCCCTAATGGAATAGATTCTTTCTGGATTGAAAATCAGAGAAGGGACATGCCTCAGAATAAGCATTCAATTTGTTACGTGGGTACCTTCCTTACCAGAAAGAAAGTGCCTCAATTAATAAGAGCAATAGAGTCATTGCTTCCTGAGTTTCCAGATCTTAAATTGGATATAGTTGGTGCTAATGGTGATACTGAGCAGGAGATAAAGATTTTGTCAAAGGAGAAGTCTTTTATTAACTTTTATGGCCCTGTGTATGACAAACAGCGGCTCCTTGATATTTACCGGAATAATGGGATATTTGCAATGCCCAGTGTGTCTGAAACCTTTGGATTAGTATATATTGAAGCTCTATCCCAAAATCTTCGTCTTCTATACACAAAAGGAACAGGTATAGATGGAATGTTAGACAATGTGGGAGTTGCTGTAGAGAATCCTAATGAGGTTAGTATTAGGGAAGGATTACGGGAACTCCTGCTTTCCTATGATGAAATTGATGGTAATTCATATGTGGATATGTCTTCATTTCATTGGAATAATATAGCCGAAGAATATATTGAGATGTTTAAATGCTTGAATAAACAATTCAATTATATATGAAACTTTTATATCTACATCAGTATTTTAAATTCCCAGATTCTCCCGGAGGTACTAGGTCTTACGATCTCTCAAAGGAGTTTGTAAAGAATGGCGTTGATGTGACAGTTATCACTTGCCACGATTCTTTTAAGAATTTGGACACATCAAAACGTTGGACTTATTATGAACGTGAAGGGATTAAATTGTGGATTCTCCGTTGTGATTACAGCCACATGATGTCTATCCCACGTCGTATTCTATCTTTTCTACAGTTCAGTTTTTTTACTACTCTAAAGTGTATCTCGCTTAAGACAGATATGGTGTTGGCCACATCAACTCCCCTCACGATTGCAATTCCTGCGATTTTCAAGAAGTGGGTGAGCAAAACACCTTTTATTTTTGAGGTGCGTGATGTTTGGCCGGAGGGGCCCATACAACAGGGATATGTGAAGAATAAGTTCCTCATTAGGATCCTGCGTTGGACTGAAAAGTTCATTTATAACAAGGCTTCGTATGTTGTGCCACTGTCTGTAGGTATGAAGCGAGACATCCTCACCCGTGTGGCTGTGAAAAACATGGAGGTAATACCAAACATAAGTGAAATCAATCGATTCGAGACATTGAAGCCTTGTGACTTGGATTTTGATTTCGCGGGTAAGAGAGTTATTCTCTATGCTGGTACACTTGGACCGGTGAATGATATTATGTATTTAGCTAAGTTGGCGAAAGAGACGATAACAATGGCACCAGAGATCTGTTATCTGATACTGGGCATGGGTAAGCAGAAAGAAATGATCGTACAGTTCTGTAAGGACAATGGGATCTTGAACAAGAACATTTTCTTCTTTGACAGAATTAACAAAGAGAATCTGCCATACGTGTATTCCAAGGTAACGATGGGTAGTTCCTTTGTATGGGACTACAAAATCAAGTGGGATAACTCTGCCAACAAGTTCTTCGACACATTAGCAGCAGGAAAACCTATCCTTATAAATTATCAGGGTTGGCAAGCCGATGTAATCCGTGAATGTCATTGTGGCTATGTGTTACCTTATCACCTTAATCATGAAGATATTGAGTGTTTCGTTGATTATGTGAGAGACGACCAGACTTTGGCTGAACATGGGCGCAATGCGAAGAAAAAAGCGGTGGATTATTCTTTACCTGTGGCAGTGGAAAAGTATATGAAAGTGCTTAATAGCGTCATGAAGATGGAAGAGGAAAAGAAAAGGAAATAATCACAAAGATAAAAATGAGCGAACAGAAGGAACTGAGCCTGATGTTCCGTATTTTGCGGGGACTGGGCTTTAATTATTCTGAGGAGGCATACGGACAGGTGTCTTTATGGGGGGTTATCAAAAGGGTTTACAAAGCCTATCGAGATTCTTTTTTGCTTAAATTCATCATGAATTCATGGCTTCTTTCTCCGTTTTTACCTCGCAGAGTTCGGCCTTGGGTTTTGAAAAGGATAGGATGTCATGTTGGCAAAGGTTGCTTTATCGGAGATAATGTGCGCATTGATGCAGGACATTCTGACATGATAACTATAGAAGACGGAGTCTCAGTCGCTGGTGGAACAAGATTATTATGTCATCAACGTGATTTTACCAATTACTATGTTGGTAGTGACTACATGAAGTTAGGCTATACTGTAAAACCAATTGTGCTTAAGAAAGGCTGCTTGATAGGCATGGAGTCTTTTGTGCTGCCTGGTGTCACTGTTGGAGAGGGTGCTATTGTGGGTGCAGGCTCTTTGGTTACAAGAGACATCCCAGCCTGGACTATTGCGACAGGGAGACCTGCAAAAGTGGTTAAAGAGATTCCCAGACGTGAAATAGTTGAAAAGTCATGAATATACTGACATTTGATGTTGAAGAATGGTATTTAGAGAAGAAATACCATGGTGACAGGACGGAGAGATACCGTAAATTTGACGAATATCTTACCCGTATTCTTACCCTTTTGGATCGCAAGGATATCAAAGCTACTTTTTTCTGCCTTGGTAAATTGGCGACAGACTTTCCTCATGTGGTAAAGACTATCGCTGGAAAAGGGCATGAAATAGGATGCCATTCAGACTCTCATGGATGGCTAAATAAAATGAATGAGCAGGAGGCTTTTGAAGACACCAGAATTGCAGTAGATACGCTGGAGCAGTGCATAGGACAAAAGATTAAAAGTTATCGGGCACCAGCTTTCTCCATCGGTGATAATAATAAATGGGCATTTGAAATCCTGGCAAAATGTGGGATTGAACGAGATGCATCTGTATTCCCCGCTTCACGTGATTTTGGAGGATTCCAACAGTTCAAGGAAAATGTGCCAACTCTGATTTCCTATCGCGGGATTGTTATCAAAGAGTTCCCAATACCGACTGCAAAGCTGTTTGGTAAAGAATTAGCTTACTCCGGTGGTGGCTATTTCCGCTTCTTTCCATTATGGTTTATCACAAATCAAATGAGAAAAAGAGATTATAACATGACCTATTTCCATATTGGTGATCTGTTGCCGGAAAAGCATAAGTTCCAAAGCCGTGAGGAATATGAGACATACTTCAAAAAATCAGGAACATTGCTTAATCGTTACAAGCGATATGTCAATGGAAATTTAGGCAAGAAAAAAGCATTTGTAAAATTGCAGCATCTGGTAGAATCAACGCATTTTGTCTCACTTGAAAAATCAGATACTCTAATTGATTGGAGCAATGCAAATTGTGTGAATCTATAATAATTGAATAAGATACCTTTAATAATGTACAAATTTTATTTAAAACGAGTCTTTGATTTTTTGATTTCATTGGTGGCTTTGCTGCTGATAGGCTGGTTTTTAATCATAATTGCAGTCATTCTGCACTTTGCCAACAAAGGGGCAGGTGCTTTTTTCTATCAGGAGCGTCCCGGCAAG
>Ga0310690_10000981_pt1 | contig 54473 bp, 79 predicted proteins | sample AusTroGonzalo_MG_2_FD_207661 | JGI IMG/M metagenome (GOLD analysis project Ga0310690, IMG submission 207661) | Bovine rumen microbial communities from tropical cattle in Woodstock, Queensland, Australia - Gonzalo_04 (v2) (version 2) | ecosystem: Host-associated > Mammals > Digestive system >... | reverse complement strand
GCGTTAAACGAGGGAAGCAAGTTGCCACTGACGGTCCTGTTGGCAGAGCTGTTAAAAAGAAAAAAATGACTTCTAAACCTCAGGAAGATCGTCCTCCTAAGCAGGCACTCCGGAAGTTCAAACCATCTGCTAATCAAAAGTTATTGAGCAATACGAATTGGAAAGCTTTCAATACTGTTGTTGAGAGAGAGACCGCCGAAGCAGTCCTTAAGAATGTTAAATATGATTGGAAGAAGTATTGGAATAGCGCTTGGATCGGGAAACAGGAACCCTATGCTAGCAACGATGAGGTTGTTAATATGCTCATGGGCGATCTCATCTATAATTTAAGTGGAGAAAATCCTAATAAAAGTACTTACAGTGAACTAGAAGATTACTTTTATTATGAGTATGAGCTTCCTAAAGAGGTAGCACGGGCTATGATCAAAGAAGCTACTAGAGTTATAGGGCGTCATGAAAATGAACGTCAGAGAAAATTAAAAGAACATAATCACGAAGCACGTTAAGTATCAGAGGATTAGGCAATGTCGCTATCTAATACCGCAACACCAAAATATTATGCTAAATTTAGAGCTTCGGTTATGAATGGAGAAAGAGCTATTAATGAGAAAATAGCTATGGAAATGAATCGAATTGATGACCTTATAGCGAACCCAGGTGTGTACTACGATGATGAAGCTGTCGAAGGGTACATTAGATATTGCGAAAATGAGTTGACGTTAACTGATGGATCTGACCTGCATCTTTTAGATAGCTTTAAGCTATGGGCAGAGCAACTTTTTGGATGGTATTATTACATAGATAGGACTGTGTATGTTCCTGGGGTTGACGGTCATGGCGGGCATTACGAACGAAAAAATATTAAGAAACGGTTAATAAATAAACAGTTTCTTATTGTTGCAAGAGGTGCTGCTAAGTCGATGTATGGATCTACAATTCAGAGCTTCTTTCTTAATGTTGATACTACAACCACGCATCAGATTACTACCGCTCCCACGATGAAGCAAGCTGATGAAGTGCTCTCTCCAATTCGAACATCGATTACTCGTTCAAGAGGACCGTTATTTCGCTTTATGACAGAAGGTTCGTTGCAAAACACTACTGGTTCTAAAGCAAATCGAGTAAAGTTGGCATCAACAAAAAAGGGTATTGAGAACTTTTTAACGGGATCTCTTCTTGAGATTAGACCAATGAGTATTGCGAAACTGCAGGGTCTTCAAGTAAAAGTGGCCACTGTAGATGAATGGTTGTCATGCGACATTCGAGAGGATGTAATCGGTGCTATAGAGCAAGGCGCTTCTAAAGTAGACGACTATATCATCGTTGCAATGAGTTCTGAGGGTACAGTTCGTAATGGAGCTGGCGACACAATCAAAATGGAGTTAATGGACATCTTAAAAGGTGACTACATAAACCCTCATGTGTCGATATGGTGGTATGCTTTAGATAATATTAACGAGGTAGCTAATCCAGAACTATGGGAAAAAGCGAATCCTAATCTAGGAAAAACCGTATCGTACGAAACATATCAACTTGATGTAGAAAGAGCAGAAAAGGCACCGGCTGCTAGGAATGACATATTAGCCAAACGCTTTGGCATACCAATGGAAGGCTATACATATTTCTTTCCTTATGAAGAAACATTGCCTCATAAGAAGCGTGACTTTTGGAATATGCCGTGTTCTTTAGGGGCAGATCTATCGCAAGGGGATGACTTTTGTGCTTTTACTTTTTTGTTTCCTTTAAATAATGGCGGATTTGGAATTAAAACTCGAAACTATATTTCTGAGTTTACAATGTCTCGATTGCAAATGGCAACCAGATTTAAGTACGAGGAATTCATGAATGAAGGAAGCCTAGTCGTTCTCAATGGAGCAATTTTAGACATGATGGAAGTTTACGAGGATCTTTGGAACCATATTGCTGAGAAAGGATACGATGTCCATTGCTTAGGATATGATCCATATAATGCTAAATCATTTGTGGATCGATGGGTTGCTGAAAATGGTCCATTTGGGGTCGAGAAGGTAATTCAGGGATCTCGAACTGAATCAGTTCCACTTGGAGAATTGAAAAAGCTTTCGGAAGAAAGACTCCTGTTATTTGATGAGGAATTGATGAGCTACACTATGGGTAATTGCATAACGTTAGAAGACACCAATGGAAATCGAAAGTTGCTTAAAAAAAGGAGAGAAAACAAAATAGATGCAGTGGCAGCTTTGTTAGATGCCTATGTTGCATATAAAATAAATCGAGAGGATTTTTAATATGGATGAAGTAAAACACGATGGAATCCTAGGGATGAAATGGGGTCGACGACGGTATCGTAATTACGACGGAACCCTCACTGAAGAAGGAAAAAAGCGTTATGATTACAGTCATGGTAAAGATTCCGGAATGATAACCGACGAGGAATTGCGGCAAAGGATCGATCGACTAACTCTTGAAAAAAGGTATCGTGATCTTTTAAATGAGGTGTATGGATCGCAGAACAAAGAAGCCCCTAAAAAAGATCCTTCCGCAAAAAGAAAAGAGTTTATCGATTATATCATGGATGCCGGGAAAGTCGTAGCATTTACTGCGAGCGTCGCTTCATTAGCTAAGCAATTAAAGAAGGATGACTATGATACTAAGTTGCAAAAAGATGTTAAGAGAATGACCTTGGAAAAGCAGAAGAGGACGTTAACTGCTGAATTAAAAAAGTCTTCTGCAGCTAAGCGTAACTTTTCGACAACTAGAGTTCGAACTGGCGTAACTGGCAAGGTATTTAAAGTTCATAAAAAATCAAAATGAGGTAACTAATGGCATTTTCATTATTTAATAGAATAAAGGATGGTTGGAATGCATTCCGTAACAGGGATCCCACTGAGGATTCGCCAGCAGTTGTATATAAGTATGACCAAGGAAGCTATTATAGGCCCGACAGACATATTTTTAAAAGAGTTACTGAGCGATCTACGATCCATGCCGTGTATAATAGAATTGCTTTAGATGTCTCCGCATTAGATATAAAGCATGTTCGATTAAATGAAAACGGTCAGTTTACTGACGAAATTCATAGTGGGTTAAATAATTGTTTAACTCTAGAAGCTAACATTGACCAAAATGCGAGAAGCTTTATTCAGGATATTGTGCAATCTATGTTGGATGAGGGCGTCGTGGCAGTTGTTCCGGTAGATACCGATGTTGACCCAAACGATAATAGCTCATTTGACATATTAACCATGAGGGTTGGCAAGATTGTTCAGTGGTACCCAAAGCATGTTAAGATCCTTTTATATAATGATAATACTGGAAAAAAAGAGGAAATTATCATGAGCAAAGGATCTGTGGCTATTATCGAGAACCCATTATATTCTGTAATAAATGAGCCGAATTCAACGATGCAACGATTGATCAGAAAACTCGCCTTGTTGGATTTTGTTGATGAACAAGTTGGAGCAAATAAAATGGATCTGATTATTCAGTTGCCATACACGATTAATACTGAAAAACGTAAGCAGCAAGCTGAAATTAGGAGAAATGACGTCGAGTATCAACTGTCGCGAGGGAAATACGGAATCGCCTACATTGATGGTGCTGAAAAAGTTACTCAGTTAAATCGCCCACTTGAAAACAATTTATTAAAGCAAGTAGAGTACCTAACATCATTGTTATATGGTCAATTAGGAATAACTAAAGAGATTCTGGATGGAACTGCTACCGAACAGACCATGATAAACTATTATAATAGGACTGTGGAACCTATTATAACGGCAATAATTTTGGAATTGAGAAGAAAATTTTTAACCAAAACAGCACGATCCCAAAAGCAATCGATAATCTATATAAGGAATCCGTTTACGTTGACGACCTTGAACAACATAGCTGAGATTGCTGATAAGTTTACTAGGAATGAGATCGCTAGTACTAACGAAATTCGTGGAGTTATTGGCTGGAAACCTTCTTCTGATCCTAGGGCTGATCAGTTGCTTAACAAGAACCTTAACCACCAAGCAGAGGTTCTTGACAATCGTCCTTCGACAGAGGATAATAGTTAGGAGGATTACTAAATAATCAAAATGGACAGAGAAAAATACGATTTTGGAGGATGGGCCACACGGAATAATTTACTTTGTTCTGATGGTCGAACCATTAGGAAAGATGCCTTCAAAGACTGCGATGGTACTACGGTTCCACTTGTCTGGCAGCATAATGGTTTAGAAGGCCCTGAAAATATTTTAGGTCATGCATTACTTCGCAACATGGATGATGGTGTATATTGTTATGGAAAGTTTAATGACACTGAAAATGGCAAGCTTGCTAAAAATTTAGTGGACCATGGTGATATTACATCTTTATCCATATTTGCTAATAGATTAAAGCAGATCGGTAGTGACGTAATACATGGCAGCATTAAAGAAGTTAGCTTGGTTTTATCTGGAGCAAATCCAGGAGCTTATATTGAGACCGTCATGAGCCATTCGGATTCCAGTGAAGAAGATGCTGTACTTTATAATCCAATGGAAGGATTCGATTTCGATACCGATCCTGATGCTGTAGAGCATTCTGATACCAAGCAAGATGATTCTGATGCTAAAGAAGAAGATTCCAGCGATTCGGATAAGAAACTTTTTAATGATGAGTCCTCGGACAACGAGGAAGTTCAGCATGACGATTCGGATGATAGGACCGTCGCTGACATATTTGATACTTTGACCGAAGAGCAAAAGACAGTGGTATTTGCGATTTATTCGGCACTTTTACAACAACAAAAAGAAGAGGAGACTGATATGAAACATAATTGCTTTGATAATGACACCGAACCTATGGAGAATGATGTTTTAACCCATGACGACATCCGTGATATTTTTAAGGATGCTAAGCGTATCGGCTCTTTAAAAGAAGCCGTTTTAGAGCATGGTGATGGCATCGAAGTCACCTACGGTGTTGAGAATATTGACTATTTATTCCCAGATGCGAAGAGTGTTACCAATACCCCAACGTTTATTAAGAGGGATACTGGATGGGTTAGCACTGTTATGAGCGGTGTTCATCATAGCCCATTTTCTAGGATTAAGAGTTTATTTGCTAATATAACCGAAGATGCTGCTAGGGCTAAGGGTTATATTAAGGGTCGCTTTAAGAAGGAAGAGGTGTTCTCTCTCTTAAAGAGGGTTACCACTCCGACCACTGTGTATAAAAAGCAGAAGCTTGATCGTGACGATATCGTTGATATTGTTGACTTTGATAGTGCGGCTTGGATTAAGAGCGAAATGCGCGGTATGCTTGACGAGGAACTCGCCAGGGCGTATATGATTGGTGATGGCCGTCTGCCTTCTGATGACGATCATATTCCCGAGGATCACATCCGTCCTATTTGGACTGATAGCGATCTCTTTACGATACATAGGACTGTACTTAATGGAACAGACGATTCTGAGACGGCTTTGAATTTCATCGACGCCGCTATTCGCTCTCGAAAGTCCTATAAGGGTTCCGGAAATCCCACTCTGTTTACCACTGAGGATATGCTTACTGAGTGCCTGCTTCTTAAGGATGGCGTCGGGCACGATCTGTATGATTCTGTAAGTAAGCTTGCTACCAAACTTAGGGTTAAAGACATCGTTACCGTTCCTGTTATGGAGAATGCCACCCGCGAGGTAACTGTTAATGGATCCAGCAAGCATCTTAAATTATTAGGCATCATTGTCAACCTTAAGGACTATACTGTTGGCGCTGATAAGGGTGGCTCTGTTAATATGTTCGAGGACTTTGACATTGACTTCAATGCTGAAAAGTACTTAATCGAAACTCGTTGCTCTGGCGCTTTAACCGAGCCTTTCTCTGCGATCGCTCTCGAAGCAGAGATTACGAATCAGAACTCCGGTAACTAAGTCATCCCTATTAAATAATCAAAATGGAGGTAAATATTATGAGTGAACCAACCACTATTGAAAAACCGGATTATATTTATCCGACCACCAATACTAAAAACGTTGAAGCTGTTCTTATTGACGCTACTGATACTTCCGATGAAAGGATACTTTCTGTACCGATCGAAGAGATGCATGCATATGCCGTATCTGGCAAATTGAAATTTAAAGTTCCAGACAAGGAAGCTGGATCCTATGCCTTGTATCCTATTAGCTCATGTTCTGAACTCACCATAGTACATGATGAGATAACTGGTGATGACGTACCGTCATTTAAGGTAGGATTCCATAATGGAATTGACGATTCCGATGATAGTTACACGTTTACCGGGTCTAAGTATAGTAAAGATGATACTATTGGTATTGGTACACGTCCAGATCCAGTTCCACGTCCAGGCACTATTAAGAAGGGAACGATGATTACTAAAGAGGAACAAAACGAATCTAATGATTAAGAGGCCATGGTAAAGTAATTATGAAATGGTCTGGAAATATCGGGTACTCAACAACCGAAGAGGATCCTGCTAATTCTGGAATTTATGTTCAAAAGGTGATCGAAAGGCACTATTACGGAGATCTTCTCGAGAATCGTTTTAAGATTCAAGGCTCCAACCAAGTAAATGACGATCACCTTTTTCTGAACAGGTTTAGTATCGTTGCTGATCAGTTCGCCTTGTCAAATTTTCACAGCGCATGCTACATTACTTATAACGGAATAAAATGGAAGATTTCCGGTATTGATGTGCAACCACCGCGGATGGTGATCAGTGTATCAGATGTCTATAATGGAGGGGGTGGCCCATCTGAATAATAAACGATTGGAATTGCATAGGTTATTATGCCAGGTATTAGACCCAACAGGAATAAAAAACAATGTCTATTATCAACCCCCTCAATCTGTTTCTATGAAGTATCCTGCGATAGTGTATCGTCGATCAAAAATTCAAAATAGGCATGCTGATGATATAATTTATTCTACAAAGACAGCCTATGAAGTAACTGTTATAGATTACGATCCAGACTCCCCCATGTTGGAAAGGATGTTTTCTTTACGTTACTGTGATCATGATCGTCATTATGCTATGGATGGATTAAATCATGATGTATTCACATTATATTATTAATTATGGAGGAATTTTACAATGCCTGAAACAACTGGACGTATTAAATGGGACGCTTCTGGTGAGAAAATTTATGAAACTGGTGTCGACCATGGCGTGCTTTATCCAAAAACCTTAACCGGAGATTCTGTCACGGAACTTAATGGCGGCTACAACATCGGCGTTGCTTGGAATGGACTTACTTCTGTTAACGAGAATCCATCTGGAGGAGAAGCGAATCCAATTTGGGCGGACAATATTAAGTATCTCAATCTTGTTTCTAAGGAAGACTTCGGTGGAACCATTGAGGCGTACACTTATCCCGATGAGTTCTCTGTGTGTGATGGCTCTGCGCAGCCTTATCCCGGTCTTTACGTTGGCCAGCAGCGTAGGAAAGAGTTCGGATTCACTTATCGAACCACTCTTGGTAACGATGAGGAGGGTACTGATTATGGTTATAAGCTTCATATAGTATATGGCGCTCTTGCGGCTCCTTCTGGTAAGCAGTACAACACTGTTAATGAATCTCCCGAAGCCATTCAGTTTTCCTGGGAATTCTCTACCACCCCTGTAGATACTGGTGATAAGACCCTTGGATTCACTGCTCAGCTTACACTTGATTCCACCAAGATCGATTCCACTGCACTGCAGACCATCGAAGACATTCTGTATGGAATGGATGCTACCACTGGTGCTAACCCCACTGATGCGGTTGCTCCTAGGCTTCCTATGCCTGCAGAGATACTTGGTATACTCTCAGGAGACTAATAAAAAATTCAAAATAGGAGAACGAGATTATGTTAAAGAAAGTTATAACGTACACTGATTTCAATGGGGTTGAGAGGACCGAGGCGTTCTATTTCAACCTTAGCAAAGCCGAGCTTGCAGAAATGGAGCTCAGCACTGCTGGTGGATATACTGACATGCTTAAAGCAATAATTGACGCAAAAGATACTCCATCTTTGGTAAAGATATTTAAGGATCTTCTGTTAAGGTCCTACGGTATTAAATCTGACGATGGACGTCGATTCATGAAGAGTGAACAAATTTCTACGGAATTTGCGCAAACTGAAGCATACAGTCAATTATTCATGGAACTTGCCAGTGATGATAAGGCCGCTGCCGATTTCGTGAAGGCCGTTCTTCCCGCAGATTTAGCAAAAGGGGTAGCCAAATCGGACATCCCGGTAGTGCAATAAGTACATATTTAGGAGGTTCTGGGAATGCTGAAGATTAATATTTTTGGGAATGATTGCGAGCTTTGGGATGAAAGAACCCAGACGTTTATATATCCTGAAGATAGAGTACTATGTCTGGAGCATTCCCTAATCTCCATTTCGAAGTGGGAATCTAAGTACCATAAGCCATTCCTTGCAAAAAGTAAAAAGACAGACGAAGAAACCATGTATTACATAAAATGCATGGTTCTCGATGATGATTTCGATATCGAGCAGAATCTTTATTTGAATGCTGAAACAATATACAGAATCAATCAGTATATAAATGATCCAATGACAGCCACCTGGTTTAACCAAAAAGATGGAAAAGATAAAAAAAATAAGAAAGCTCCATCTTCTGAACAAATAACAAGTGAATTAATTTATTATTGGATGGTAGCATTAAATATTCCATTCGAATGCGAGAGATGGCATATAAATCGTTTACTCACATTAATCGAAGTATGTAATGTGAAAAATGAGAAACCGAAAAAAATGAGTAAAAAAGAACTATATAGTAGAAATAGTTCTTTGAATGAATTAAGGAGAAGACAAATGAATACCCATGGATAACTATAGAAAGGTGTTTTAGGATGGGTATTGTTGTTAAACAGCGAAACAAAGAGGATCGCGCCGTGAAAGTTTGTATCCGGATGCGCGATAAACTTAGACGAATCGATTTTAATAAGTATGGTCACCGAGGGGTCAATGCCTTAAGTTCTTTTACACCTGTTGATACTGGAAAGACTGCTGGCTCATGGAGCTATAAGATTAATAAAGGTGATGGAAAAGTCACAATAGAATTTTACAATTCGAATATTAATGACTATGTTCCTATTGCCTTGATACTCCAATATGGGCATGCTACCAAAACTGGAGGTTGGGTTGAAGGAACCGATTATATCAACCCAGCAATTCAGTCGGTATTCCAAGATATGGTCGAAGAAATTAAGATGGAGGTAGTGCATGCATGAGCCAGGTGATAGATAAAAAGATTGTCGATATGGAGTTTAACAACTCCAGATTCGAATCTAATGTTAACCATACAATTGGTATTCTTGATAAACTAAAACAGAGTCTGAACTTTAAAGGGCTAGAGAAATCTTTTGATAACATAGAAGAGTCAAGTAAAAACATCAAAATGGGTAATCTAGCCGAGTCAGTTGGTAAAGTTCATGAAAAATTTTCCGCTCTTGAAGTGATGGCCGTCGGTGCCCTCATGAATATCGGAAGCCAAGCGGTGGATGCTGGAACAAAGTTAGTAAAATCGCTGTCGATTGACCAGGTAAGTGCTGGATGGTCTAAATATGCTGAAAAGACTAAAGCTGTTCAGACGATCATGGCTGCGACTAGAAAAGAGTTTACCGATGAAGGTGAACAAATGGAGTATGTCAATGAGCAATTAGATAAGTTAAATTGGTTTACTGACGAAACTTCATATAGCTTCCTTGATATGGTGAACAGCATCGGAAAGTTTACTTCAAATTCTGTAAAATTAGATACCGCTGTAACTGCGATGCAAGGTATATCGACATGGGCTGCAATATCTGGAGCAAATGTCACAGAAGCAGGACGAGCAATGTATAATTTATCCCAGGCATTAGCAACTGGCTCGGTTAAATTAATCGACTGGAAGTCCATTGAAAATGCTAATATGGCTACTGCTGAGTTCAAAGAAAATGTAATTCAGATAGCCGAGGAAATGGGATACTTAAAGAAAATTAGCAAGGACGCATTTGAGACTACTAGTAAAGGTGGCGGAGATTCTGGACTGGAAGTGTCCGTATCTAATTTTAACGAGGCGCTAAGTAAGGGAAAATGGTTCACAAATGATGTGCTATTAAAAGCATTGGATCGATACGGTAAATTTTCTGATAAATTATATGCAGTATCTGAAAAAACTGGGTTAACCGCTACCGAACTTTTACAAGACCTTGACCGATTTAAAAAAGGAACTTTAGATATTGAAACCGTAGCTAAATCTACCGGAGTTTCTACTGAGTATTTATCGAAACAGTTTACTAAGCTTGGTGGTAAATCATATGAACTTGGTAGAAGAGCATTCCAAGCCGCTCAGGAAGCAAAAACTTTTGAGGAAGCTATAGACGCTACTAAGGACGCAGTTTCCACTGGTTGGATGAATACTTTCGAGATCATCTTTGGCAGTTATGATAAAGCTAAAGAGTTATGGACTGACGTCGCTAATAATCTTTGGGATTTATTTGCGTCTGGCGGTGAAAAACGGAATGCTTTATTAAGAACTGCTCTTTATAAAGACGAATGGGATGAATTTTCGAAAACCATAAAGAAAACTAAAAAGCAGTGGAAAGATTTTCCAAAAGCTCAAGCAGAATTAGCTAAAAGCTATAAATTAACAAGAAGTGAACTTGAGGCATTACGAAAAGAAGCAAAGAAAACTGGAAAACCAGTCGAAGAATTGATCGAAAGCTTCGGTAGGTTGTCTGGTAGGGAGTTACTTGTTAAATCTCTTCAAAATGTTTTCGATGCTCTCTTTAGGGCCATAGAAGTTGTAAAAGAAGCATGGTCTGACATATTTCCAGAAATAACAGCCGAGCGTATTTATGATTTCATTGTAAAAATTGAGGAATTTACTGCTAATTTATATCTTACCGATGAAAAAGCAGAAAAAGTTAAGGATACACTTCGAGGCCTATTTGCGGTTTTAGATATTGGAAGGTTTATTTTAGGGTCAATCGTTGGTGTCGTTTCTGAGATCGTTAAAGCTTTATTTGATGTTGAGGATTCAGTCGATTTAGGTCCTAAAATTGGGAGATTCCTTGTAAAATTAAGGGATACTATTAAAAGCTCAAAGACTTTAAAAGAGACTTTATCCGGTATTGTTGACATATTTAAGAAAATAATAAAGTATTTCAGAGATACATTTAATGGCGAAACTAATCTTGGAAAGCTAATTAAGAAAATTATAGATTCTATAAAAGAGTCGATTGATAAATTTAAAGAGTTTAGAAATACATTATCTGAAAAAGGCACAGTACCAAAAAATAGTTTCATAAGTATTATATCATCAGTATTGGGTGGAATTAAAAATGTTATAGAGACTGTTGCGGGAGTTGCTCTCAAAGTATGGCCAACTATACATAACATATTTTCAACAATATTTGATTTTGCAAAAAAGATTGGCGGCGGTGCTTTTTCTGCGATTAGTGACTTTTTTAATCAAATACGAAATAGTGAGGAATTCAAAGCCTTTTCTGAATGGGCTTCAGAGTCGTTGGACAAGGTTTGGAAGTTCATTACGGAGACCATTAGCGGAGAAAATGATGTTGGAAAGACATTAGGCGAAGTATTTGGTACAGTTAAAGAAACCATAAGCTCAATAATCGGCATAGTATCAGAGTTCTTTGACCTGGTATTCCAAAAAGAAGAAGTTCCTCAGGATTCAAAAATTAGTGCTATCTCAGTAATATTTTCTGGAATTAAATCTGCTGCGGAATTCATTGGCAATATTTTGCAAGAAGTATGGCCGACTTTGAAAAGCGTCATCACAAATTTTAGAGATTTCTTAGCAAAAACTACTGATTGGTTAAGCGAAGATGGATTTAAAAATTCAAGGGGCCTTTTGAAAGTTGGTATCTTAGCAGCGGTATTTGTTAAGCTGTCTAAAAGCATTAAGAATATTAAAGAGTTTGGCGAAAATTTAAGTAAGATGTTCAAAAGCATTGGCGGAACCTTTGGAAGCATTAGTAACTATTTTAAGGAACTTAAAAAAAGTGTAAAGTATGAGAATATTAAGAACATTGCAATCGCGATCGGAATATTAATAGCCGCATTCTATTTATTGGCGCAACTAAGTTGGGATCAGTTCCTTGTTGGTTTAACTGCCTTTGGATCTATTCTAGTATTGCTAATTGGATTCATGGCAATCATTAATTCCAAGAAGTTTAATTCGGAAGAAGCGCAAAAAGCAGCCACTGCGGTGTTAACATTATCCGCGGCAATGCTTGTATTTGCCCTAGCATTCAAAATGTTGGCTAAACTAAGCTGGGAAGACTTGGGAAAAGGCGGTGCAGTTCTTGTAGGAACTCTTGGCTCTTTTGTTGCTGCATCAAAATTATTAAATTCTGGTAATGGAGTTAACAGTAAAGACATGGTTCGTCTGGCAGCAGCTATGATAGTTATGTCTGTAGCACTAACGATGCTCATTCCTCCATTAGCGGCATTAGGCGCATTACCATTGCCAATGCTTGCCAAGGGTTTATTAAGCATAATAGTGCTATTGATGTCTGCAGCAGGGGCTATGAAACTAATTAATGGTGTCAATGCGACGGCTATAGCAGCCATATTGGCAGTTTCAGTAGCAGTGGCCACATTAGCAGCATCAATGATGCTATTATCGACAATAAAGACAGATAAATTGATACCAGTGGTCATGGCGTTTATGGTCTTGATCGGAACAATGACACTCATGATCATGGCATTACGTTCTGAGTCAGTAGAATCTGCCATAGCCGGGGCCGCGTTGTTATTATTAGCATCTGCTATATTAACATTGTCCAAAGCATTTGTTGTGTTTTCATTGCTTAGTTGGGAAAACATAGCCAAAGGATTTGTTGCTATTGCTGGATTTATGGTTGTGGCTTTTGCTGCTTCTAAAATACTTGGACCTCTTGCTGGAGGAATTATCGCCTTGTCAGCATCATTAAGCGCCCTTGGAAAATCGTTATTGGTCATAGGAGCTGGTATAGCAGTTATAGGACTAGGGTTGTCTTTACTTGGAGCTGGAATATTAGCAGTTGCCAATGCAGTATCATTAGGATCCACCGCGTTAGCGGCAGCAGTAGCTGCTGTTTTAGGATTTATTGAAGCAATGGCGACTGGACTACTGGCTATATTACCGACGATAGTGAAACTGGTTGTTAGATTTGTTACATTAACTATTAATGATTTAATCGATGAACTTGGTGAACTTATTCCGAGGATAGTCGAGTTTGCAATGACATTGATAATTGATGTGCTTGAGTCATTATCAGAGCATCTTCCTAGGATAGTAGAGCTTTTAATGGATTTGTTAATTAAATTAATCCATGGATTGGCCGAAAAGATTCCAGAATTAGTAACTGAACTAGTCAATTTATTTGTAAGTACTCTAACTGCATTCACAGATGCTCTTAGTCAAATAGATCCACAGGTCTTAACTGAGGGCCTTCTTGCTATCGGAGTTATTTCAGCCATAATGGTAGCAATGGCCGGTTTGGCTGTTCTCGCTCCAGCAGCAATGCTTGGCATAGTGGCATTTGGCGCATTAGTTCTAGAGTTAGCTGGCGTTCTTGCTGCACTGTCATTGGTATTTAAGAATGAAGATTTTGTTGCCACTGTTAAAACGACAATGAATGCTCTTGGAGAGATAATAGGAGCATTTATAGGAGGATTAGCAGAGGGGATTGCAGAAAGTCTTCCTCCAATTGCAGATACTCTATCTGATTTTATTGTGAGATTACAGCCGTTTATTGATGGCGTAAAAGGATTAGATAGTGATTTTCTTGATAAAGCATTAATGATCCCAAAAATACTCCTTGCCATACTAGGTACCGAGATAATAGAGGGGTTAACCAATTGGCTTTTAGGAAGTAACAGTGATGCAATTGGTAAATTCTGTGATAATATTGTACAGGTCGGTCAGGCTATTAGAGATTTTTCAATAACTGTTTCTGGACTTGACAGAGATGCCGTTATATCGGCTGCTAGTGCTGCTGAAGCTTTAAATGAATTTGTTAAGCATAGTCCTAAATATGGTGGACTTGTAGCAGTATTAGAAGGTGAAAATGATCTTGTTGCCTTTGCGGTCGGTATTGCTTCGATCGGAGCAGCAATTAAGGATTTCTACGAGCAGGTTCGGACAGTTAATCCAAAGGTTGTAATGCTATCTGCTGCTGCTGCTCAAAGCCTTACTGTATTTGCAGACAATGTCCCCAAACATGGAGGACTTAAAGCCATATTTGAAGGCGATAATAGTCTTGTTACGTTTGCTATCGGGATGATTTCTACGGGCATAGCTATTAAAGATTACTATGAGCAAGTTAAAGATATTAATCCAAATGTAGTGGCTAAATCTGCAATAGCAGCAAATGCAATAGCTAAATTTGCAGATAATATTCCGAACTCTGGCGGTTTAAAATCATGGTTTGAAGGCGATAATAGTGTCTCAGCATTTGCTTCACAACTCCCTGGATTTGGCGCATCAATGGCTAAATATTCAGCCTCTATAACTGAAAATGGTGGAATCGATACCGAGGCTATGGAGAACTCATCAGTAGCAGCTTCTGCAATAGTAGAGGTGGCTAAAAAGATTAAAAAGGATGAGCTTGGCGATTTAGACTTTTGGACTGGTAAGACTCAGTTTACAGTATTTGGACAATCTCTTGCCGGGTTTGCAGAAGGTTTGGTAGCCTATTCTAGTGCAGTTTCTGGAGAAAATAAGATAGCGGTCATGCCGATAATCACCTCTGCGATTGCTGCTGGTGCATTGGCTACGGTTGCTAATACTATAACGAGCAATGAGCTTGGTAAAGGAGATTTTTGGACTGGTAAGACTCAGTTTACAGTATTTGGACAATCTCTTTCTGGGTTTGCAGATAGTTTAAAAGACTATTCTTCAAAAGTTTCTGGTGATCAGCTTGACATTTCTGCTATTAAAGAATCTGCTGGAGCAGCTGCATCCATAGTAGATGTATGCAAAATCATTACGGGCAATGATTTAGGTTCTCATGACATTTTTAATAATACGCAAATGGACTTTTTTGGTAAGTCGTTAAGTTCTTTGGGAACTGGGATCAAGGCATACAGTGATGCTGTAAAAGGGATAGAGGTCGATGACGAAAAGATTGGCCTTAGTTTGCGCATAGTGTCTTCTATTGGAGAGGTCTTCGCTAACAGAAAATTAGGAAAAATATCATTTACTGACTTGCGTACTAATGAATCTAGATTCGCCGGTGTTCTCCCTAAAATAGCATCGGGTATTAAAGGATATTGTGATAATCTAAAGGGTATAGAAATAAGTCCGGCTGTGGTTTCATATTCGGTTATGACCGCTAAGCAAATCGCCGGGTTATATGAATATATTCCTAAATTAGGCGGAATAGCTGCATTAATTGAAGGTGATGAAAGCCTAGATCGATTCGGCGCATCCTTACAGTCATTGGCGACTGGCGTATATGTGTATTGCTCTAGTATTAATGCTATGCCCTATGAACCTGAAAAGGTAACTTCATCTATACAATGGCTTAAAGATCTTTCAGCATTATATGACTATATACCAAAATTTAAAGGTATAGTTTCATGGTTCGAAGGCGACGAGGATCTCACAGCATTTGCAAATTCTTTATCCTCCCTTGCTGATGGATTCACAGCATATGCAAAAATAGTTTCGTCGATCGGCTGGGATACTGCAAAGATCGATCAGTCAATAACCACAGCTAGAAATCTTTCTGATTTATTAACCGACCTATCTGAATATGTTGAATATAGCACTGTAGGATTCTTTAGTGATACGCTCTTGTCTTTTGGTGATAATCTAATTGCTTATAAGGATAAAGTTGCAAGTTTGATTTCCAATGTTGGCTATGATCCAATTCACAAAAGCATTGCTGATGTTCGAGCGATACTTACATTGTTCAATGATCTAAAAGCATTGGATGGAACTTGCGCTGATAATTTCTTATCTGCATTAAATAAATTAGGAAATAGTAGCGTAACTGAGTTTACAAAAGCATTTACAGATGGACATTCTTCTATAAAAACTTCTGCTGAAGAATTAGTGAAAGTTGCTGAAAATGCAATTAGGGATAAAGTTTCTAAAATGTATGATGCTGGTAAAGCGGCCGCTAGAGGATTCTCGAATGGATTATCTAGTATTTCTTCTCAAGCATTAGCAGCTAATGCTGGCAGGATAATAGGTCAAGTAGCATTGGATGCCCTTAAGAAAGCATTGAAAATCAATTCTCCGTCCAAAGAATTTGAGTATACCGGAGAGGATTGCCCAGAAGGATTCTATAATGGTGCTATTAAGGGATTAAAGTATAGTAGAATGGCTGGCGAAAAGATTGGTAAGGAAGCGCTTTCTAGTACTAGCAAAGCTCTTTCTCAGATTTCAGAGATCCTGGACACTAATATTAACACAGATCCTGTAATACGTCCCGTTATAGATTTAGATGGAATACGAAAGGGATCTTTGGAAATAGATTCTATGTTTAGTTCCAATAGAGCACTATCTATTTCGGCCAGAATGGCTAATAATGACGAGCAAGCGCCGTTTGGCTCTAGAAGCATGCCTCCAGTAACACAGATGACATTTAATCAATACAATAACTCGCCTAAAGCGTTAACGCCTATTGAAATTTATAGGCAGACCAAGAACCAGTTTGCTTCATTGCAAAGGAGGACTAATACATATTATGATCCGAGCACTAGAAGTGATTAATCCATCTGGGGAACGGTTAATGATTGAATTGGCTAGGCCCGAGAAATCGGGCTTCGCCGTTCGATCGATTGAAGGATTGGGACCAGTTAAGGCTAACATTGTTACTACTGATTTAGCCAATAATGACGGCGCGGTATTTAATTCTGCTCGGTTATCGTATAGGAATATCATTTTGGATCTTGGATTTTATGAGGTATACGATGATATTGTTGACGATGATCCGGTAGTTTCGAGTGGCGGGTGGACTATTGGTAGACGATCCTTTGATACTAGCCGGAACTCTAATGGACGAAATAATTTAGTCAGACAGGAATTAAGTTTAGATATAGAAGATATAAGGCAGAGATCATACTTATATTTTCCAATAAAAAAAGACATTACCTTAATATTTTATACTAGCAATAGGACTGTATATATTAAAGGATACGTAGAATCTAATGAACCGTCCATTTTTAGTTATGAAGAAGGCACCAGCATATCGATAGTATGCCCATACCCGTATTTTAGAGAACTAAGTAACGATCAAGTTATAAACTTCTCGCAGGTTGATCCATTATTTAAATTCGCGTTTTCTTCAACTGCTCAGCCTCAGCTTAACATGAGTCAGGTTAGTACAATTGTAGAACAAGACATATTTTATGATGGTGAGATTAAAACAGGAGTTGTCATCGACATATTTTTAAGCGGACGGATTGGCGATTTAACGATTTATAATGCATCCCTGGCACAGACATTCGCACTCAATGCTTCAAAAATTGAAAGCATTATTGGAGGGCAGATATCAGCCGGGGATAGAATTGTAATAAGTTCGATCGAGAGAGATAAATTTATTACATATTTTAAAGGCGTTGATGAGTATAATATTCTCGGTGCTAAAGCAAAAAATTCTACTTGGTTGGGGTTAGATCACGGCGATAACGTCTATACATATTCTGTATCTTCCGGAGACGAATATGTATCTTTTCAGGTATCGTATCCAGTGTTATATGAGGGAATCTAATGACTAATAGTATTACTTTTTTAGATAAGTTTTTAGAGCCCAAGCTTGAGATTGATTCGTTCAAATCATTGATATGGACTGAACGATACAATACGAACGGGGATTTCGAAATCTACATTCCAATTGATGGATCTAGAGTTTCAAATTCGTTGCTGACGATTGATTCGGATGGAAAAAATTCTTGGACAAATGGATATGCGTCTATACCAGAATCTAAAAATTTAATGTTTTTAGAGCAATTCCGAATTAATAATGATAAAGATTCTGGCGAAGTTCTTATTGTTACAGGAAGATCATTGGAATCAATTCTTATGAGGAGAATTGTATGGGGGTTAAAAGTTATTAATGGAAATCTCCAAAAAGGAGTACAAAAGTTATTAACAGAAAACATTATAGATCCTTCTGATTCTGATCGAAGAATACCAAATTTTAAATTTATAATGAGTGACGATCCTCAAATTACGAGTTTAAAATTAAGGGCCCAATATACTGGGGATAATCTATATGATGTAATAAGCGGAATATGTAAGGATAACGAGCTCGGTTTCAAAATAGAAGTCAATGACGATAATGAATTCGAGTTCTCATTATACAAAGGAACTGACAGGTCATACTCGCAGGAAGCCAACGCTTATGTTATATTTTCCAAGTCGTCAGAGAATTTATTAAGTAGTGAATATTTGGAGTCTAACGCTTTTACGAAGAATGTTGCCTTAATTGGAGGCGAAGGAGAAGGAAAAGATCGTCGATACGCAAGCGTCGGATCTGGATCTGGGCTTGATAGACGAGAAATATTTACTGATGCAAGAGACATATCTTCTAATTACGGAGATTTTGTACTATTAACCTCAATGCCAAGTGATTGGTCGGAAAACTGGACCAATTATTATATTAATACAGGCACCCAAGATAATCCTGAATATGAGCAAGTTCCCGATCCAAGTGCTCCAACATGGGTAGAAAATACATATTACGAATTTGATGAAGATGCTCAAATGGATGACGCCGAGTATAATAAATTACTTAGACAGCGAGGCCAAAAAGATTTAGATGAAAATAAAGATATTCAGGCTTTTAATGGCGAAATAGATCCATTTTCATTATACATATTTGGTACCGATTTTTTCATGGGAGATATTGTAGAGGTTGAAGACGAATACGGGCATCATTCGAGAACTAGAGTTTCTGAAATTGTTAGATCTATAGATGGTAATGGGTTCTCCGTTTATCCAACATTTTCATTATTAGAGGAGGATGCAAATGTCAATTACTAGTGGTTTTTTTAATTCAATAAATGAAGATAGATTGTATAATGCGGATGAAATGTCTGGTTTATTCGAAGGATTGATATCGGATGGTGTATTCCAAAACATTGGCTCTGCATTTTCTGTTCGTTTAGAATCTGGTACTAGGAACGTTAGAGTTGCCCCTGGAAGAGCGTGGATAAAAGGAAGATGGCTATACAATAGTTCTGTTTATTCCGTAGCAATTCCGAATGCGCCGATATCTCCGAATCAATCACGAATCGACGCTGTAGCATTAAAGATCGATACCTCTACTGCGGTTAGGGGAGGAGATATTGTAGTTATTCAGGGAACAGCTTCTGCAAATCCACCAAAGCCCAATTTACTGCCCTCAACTTCTATCGGATATTTGCCAATAGCATATATTACGAGCAAAGGTGGAACATCATCTATAGGAATAGATGATGTTGAGTTTGTTGTTGGTACTAGCGAGTGTCCATTTATCATTGCGCCAACTGTAAAGCTTGATCTTAACGACTATTTAGCTTTATGGAAAGACAAGTTCCAAGAATGGATGGAAGATCTTGTTGACATGCTGGATGGAAATCAGGCCGCGCAATTGGCTGCTAGGATACTTGATCTTGAAAACCGAATCACCCCAGTAGATCATGGTGGAAGTGGGGCGAATAATAAAGCAGATGCTAAAGATAATTTGGGTATTAAATATGGAACTTCGAGCCCATCATCAATTGTCGATAGTCTTGATGTTGGTGATATCTATATACATATTGTCGACTAAGAGGTGGAACTAGTTGGAAAGGGCAATTCTAATAGATTTTTATTATGCTCGTTTGGTGTATAATAAAAACGGTGGAACGGGAAGTGTTCCTGAGACACAGCAAGCTGCATTTGACCATGAATTTGCAGCAAATACTTTCACAATAGGTACTACGAAGCCAACGCCTCCATCCGGGAAAAAGTTTGATGGGTGGTCCACGAATAAGAATGCCTTGAACGCAGATTACAGCAATCCTGCAAAGAGCTATACTGAAAAAACGATTGCAGTTAGAGGAGGAGACCACGAAACTCCAATTAATACTGTAACTTTGTATGCCATATATTTAAATACCACTCAATATACGGCGATTTTAAAGTATAGCCCAAACGGTGGTGATTCAGGGTCTGCTCCAGCGCATCATACATCATCTAGTAATTCTCCGGGGCAGTCTGTAACGTTTACAATAAAAAGTGGGACTCCTACAAGAACCGGATATACTTTTAAAGGCTGGTCTAAATCTAAAACAGCAACTACGGCATCATATGTTGCTGGGGATACTTATACCATGAAAACCGGAACAGCATCCGATCCTGAAAATACGGACTGGCTATATGCTGTTTGGAAAAAAAAGACGTACACGGTAACTTATAAGCCAGGATCGCATAGCTCTGGGTCTGATTATACAGACACCAAAACGTATGGAGAGACCCTGCAATTAAGGGGATCTACTTATACTAGATCAGGATATACCCAGGATGGTTGGAGTACTACTGATGGAGGATCAAAAGCATATGATTTAAAAGGATCATACACCTCAAATGCATCGATCACCTTATATCCGCATTGGTCTACAAGCAATTATACGATAACCTATAAAAAGGGAACTTACGGTGCTGGATCAGATCAGACTCAAACTAAACCGAGTGGATCTTCGGTAATATTATATAATGCTGGATATTTTACTAGATCTGGGTATACTCAAACTGGATGGAGTACTAAATCTAATGGGTCAACAAATGATTATGCCTTGGGTGCAACCTATTCTACAAATGCTAGCATTACATTATATCCGTATTGGTCAGCCCAAGCGTATACGATAACTTATAATGCAAACGGTGGATCTGGCAATGATTATACCCAAAACGTTGCATTTGGAGAGGTGTGGCATACATATTCTGGATCTGGTTTCTCAAAGCCTGGATATCGATTGATTGGATATGCATTGTCTCCAACTGGAGGTGTGACATATTCTTTAGATAGAGATCAGCCTGCCTGGTGGAGAACATATAACTTAACAGTATACTGTGTATGGGAAGTCCAGAGTATAGTCCATGTAAAAGTTGGCGATGCGATTAAAACTGGAGTTGTGTATGTTAAAACCGATTCTGGTATGAAGCTTGGGATTGTTTATGTCAAAGGAAACGATGGAAACATGCACCAAAATACTTAGCGAGGAGATGCGTTTATGGATTCTGTACTAGAGGTTGTTTTATCGGTTGTTTTATCGGTTATCGCATCATCCGGTTTTTGGGCGTGGTTAACGTCTAGATTAAACAAAAAAGATGCGAAATCAGAATTACTAATGGGATTAGCTCATGACCGAATAGTTACATTAGGGATGACCTATATAGAACGCGGATGGATCACAAAAGATGAATATGAAAATCTTCATAATTATTTATACGCCCCATATTTAAAAAATGGTGGACAGGAAGATGGATCTGCAAAGAGGATCATGGACAGTGTGTGTCTGCTTCCAATTCATGGCGTGGCTTGTTCTGTTGTAGATTTTAAAGCAACGTAAAATTTTTGTAGGGGTGGTATTATGCATGCCATCCCTACATCCCCTCTTATTTTTTCGCGTAAAAAACATATTCCTTTATGAAACCATAAAGGAGGTATGTATTATGGCTATTATTAGTTGTGTTGGAATATGTATACTTATTGGTTCTGGGCTTCTGAAAATGGTCGAGAAAACTGATGAATATGCAAAGAAACATAAGAGTAAGCATAATAAATAAGGTGGTTGTAAAAAGAATTGAGCTGAAGATTAACAAAACATCTCAGCTTAGTTCTTTTTATCATCGCGAAAAAAACATACTCCTTTATGAAACTAACTGAAAGGAGTGTTAGCTATATGGGTATCGTAATCTATATATCCCTGTGCATCCTGATCGGATCGCTGGTACTTAAAGTAGCGGCTAAGACGATAGGGTCGGTTATAAAGATGTTCGATAAGAAGGGCGAATAATTTCCTAGAAGAGAATGACAATAATAGATTGGGTACGCAATACCTGATCTATTATTTTTTCGCATAAAAAACATGCTCTAATACGGATTAACTGAAAGGAGGACAGTTATGAAGAAGAAACTTAAAATGACAGAAAGGGATCGAATTGACGATTTAATCCGTGAGGAATTGAGAGATCTTCAATACGACGGTACCCTTTCCGACGCGGACAAGTTAAAGATACTTGAACGAGTTGAAAAGCTTTCTGAAATAAGGGGCAAGTCGAACCGAAAAGAAAAAGTCGTAGATACGATTTTTAAGATCGGTGGGCTTATCCTTCAGGCGGCTGCACTCGGAGTAACTATGTACGAAGTCAATCGGAAAGTGGTAATGTATTATGACGGCTTGAATTTCGAAAAGACGGGTTACGTCAGCTCTCCTCATGTCAAACCGCTTCTTAATGACATACCTAAATTTCCCAAGTAACCAAATAAAGGGCTTGTGTGTGTTTATACATGCAGGCTCTTTATTTTTATTTAAAGAAAGGAGAACTTTATGAACAGAGAAAAGGTTAAGGAGGTCCTTGGCTCCATATCGGAAGTCATGGATGAGGCGTGGATCTGGATAAAGCATAATAAGGTAAAAGCATGCGTCCTTTTTATGTTAACCGGGTCTGTGATCAATAATGTCAAAGACATCGGTTGGGCAATGCTTCATGTTCCTAAGAAATAAGTCTAGTGTTTTAAGAACAGTAATTATTTCTTTAGGAACATTGGCAACTGCAATTCATGCGTCTATAATTACATTTAGGCATCATGATGACTTGAAGGAGGCGATGATACTCGATCGGCCAAATCGTATAAAGAAAATTATTAAAATTTATGCTCCAGCTTTATTAACATTTGGGTTATCAACCGCAATAAATTTTGTTGTCGTTAAAAACTCAGACAAGAAGTTGGATGATGAAGAAGACGATCAACTGCTATTTTACGATGACCTCTCACATGAATACATAACATGTTCAGAGGAAACCATGAATGCAGCTCTAAAAAAAATCCACACGGATTTTTTCGAAAAAGGTTCGTACTCCCTGTATGATTTTTATTCCTATATAGGGTATGTGCCTAGCAAGCCAGTGACCAATAAATTTTGGATCAATCCAAATTTTACAGAATATGCAGGATACAGTCAGCCTACATATTTTCCTTGCCAGGTCGATGACATGACTGTTTATTTAATGACTTTTCCAGACAATTTTAAGGAGGATATTACAAATGGAACCCATCAATCTTAATCAGAATAGCCAGGCGGAGATTCTTAAGAACACCGACGATACCCTTACGGTTAGCCTTCCAGATTTCAATGGAAATCCCATCGCTTATGCTACGAATGATCCAACCAAGCTTGCAAATCGTGGGCAGACTGTTGTTGAACTTGAGTCGACTCATGATATCGTCAACATAAATCTTGAGCACTATAATAAGGAACTCACGAAAAACATTCAGAAATATGTTAAGCGTGAATGCGCCAAAACCTATTGCGAGGCAGTAGGTACTATGCTCGGGGCTATAGTTGCCGGAGTAGTTACGATGTGGATTTGCAGCGCGATTGACAATCATAAAGCTAAAAAAGAAGAAAAGCTTCGTAGGATGGTTCGTGAGCTCATGAACGAGCGCGAGAGCGATATATAATAAAATTGGAGGTATTTAAGTATGAAGAATGGATTTGGATTCATAAATATGATACTGACAGTCACCATTGGGGCATTAACGTTAGTATCAAATTTCGTCGACAAAAAGAACACTGAACACATAATTCAGGAACAGGTTGAAAAAGCAGTAGCCAAGAGGTTCAACACTTAATTAGAGGTATGCGTGGATGAGCTTAGTTTAATTCGGGCTATAATCCTAAGATACCAAGAAGAGAATCTATTTCCTCCAAAAAAGAATTGGCCGGATCTCGAAAAACACAAACGATGTACTGAGCGAGCAGCGGTTAGTTTGATTTTGGAGGAAATAGAATCTTCTGAAGGATCAGATGTTAAACATGTTCTCTTTCTTTTTCACGAGAAGATGGACTCGTTATACGAAGAAAATTATGATCGGCCATTCGCCGACATATTCATTATCGGTCGAGAATTAGCAAAGGAACTGTATCTATTGTTTTGTTAGAGGAGACTATATGAAAAAAACGAAATTGTCATTTTTACAACTTTTTAAACGCAATATTTCCGCATATTCGCCAGAGATTATGATCGGATTTGGCATAGCCGGATTTATAGCAACTGCTATTATATCTGCAAAATCTGCAATTTCGACTAATACTAAAATAAATAAGGCCAAAGAAGTAATCGCCCAGGAGAATGGTATAGATCCAGACACAATACCAAATAAAGAATTCTCTAAAGATATAATAAAAGGTTATGCCGCACCTGTTATCTTAGGAGCATTATCTACCGGGTTGATTATAGGAGGAACTTCTATAAAATTTAAACGGAATTCTGCTTTGGCGGCTGCGTTGGTTGTTGCTGAAACGGCAGCTAAAGATTATCATGAAAAGGTAATCGAGTTGCTAGGAGAAAAAAAAGAAGAGGCGATTAGAAAAAGTATAATTGAAGATAAGATATCTTCTGATAATCGCCCAATGGGAACTAGAAATGTCATAATCACTCCAAATGGTGATATGAGATGCTACGATTGCATGTCCGATCGATACTTTAGCTCAGATATTGAGAGAATCAAACGATCCGTGAATGAATTGAACAGACGTATGCTGGACGATATGTATCTGTCTCTAAATGAATTCTATGATGAACTCGGCCTCCCCGAGACATCAATCGGAAATTTATTGGGGTGGAATATTAATCATGGATACATCGATATCGAATATAGCTCACATTTATCCCCAGATGGAGTCCCATGTTTGGCTATAAATTGCTCAGCATATTCGCAACCAAGGCCAGATTTCATGGATATATAGTTCGCGAAAAAAACACATTATATTATGAAAACTATTATCCATAAAGGAGGTAAAAACAATGGATAACTATGGAATGGACAACGTGGAAGAGGTCATGGGCACCACCCAGATCGATGCTTCGAATGAAGTCAATGACATGATTAATGTCTCTAATGACATCGTTGAAGTGGCGAATTCGAATGTTCCCGAAAAGAAGACGCTTTCGGCAAACACCAAGGGGTTTATGTACGGAGTGGCTACGGCAGCGGCCGCAGGTATTCTCGTAAACACCACCATGGAGTATGTCATTCGTCCGGTATTCGGGTTCATTTCGAAGAAGCTGAACGATGCGCATCAGAGCATCAAGCAGAAGAGGCTTATGAAGAAGATCGACGAGGAGGAGGCTAGGGCCAAGTCCGAGATGTTCCAGGTACATGAAGTGAAGTAACTCTGTGAGATAATGGACAATGAAAAGGGTTTGCGCTAACAACGCAGACTCTTTTTTTTTTCGAAAGGCGTATTATGAGTAAAGAACTACATACATGGGAATACAGAGGACCAGTCTATGTATTCGACATATTAGTCATGCCGAATGTCGTATATCAGACAAGAGCCGTTAGTTTGCAGAAAGCAAAAGCCAATATAAGTTATCAGATTAAGATGACTCTTAGAAGAACTGTTAATAGCAAGGTGACACTTCCTGGGGTATTCACAAAAGTAGATACTGCGCCAAATAAAAAGCAACTATCAGAGCAATTAAGGATGGACATTTAATATGGAAAGTAAACTTCCTGGTAATTCATACCAAACTAAAACTGCGAATAATCGTGCAACAATGGAGGATCCTAATCGCAAAGTAAATAAAAAGGTGGTATCTGGACCAGTTAAGAAAAAAAAGAATAAGTTTATGTCATCGGTTATTTCTGAAGATGCCGGAAAGGTAAAAAGTTATGTTCTTTTAGATGTTTTAATACCGGCATTAAAGAAAACTTTGTATGATATTATAACCTCTACTATAGAGATTGTTCTATACGGAGAAACGAAAGGAGGCTCCAGATCAAATCAGTCCAAAATTTCCTATGCTAGTTATTATGGCGGCAACGTGGCTAAAAAATATGATGATCGTCCAGCGAGATCAGTATATGATTACGATGGATATATCATACCTACTAGAGCAGAAGCCGAAGAAACTCTTAGGAGTTTAGAAGAACTCATAGATGCATACGGGATGGCTAGCGTCGCTGATTACTACGAATGCATCGGCGTAAGTGGGAATTTTACTGATAATAAATACGGATGGAAAGATTTACGGGCTGCAAAAGTAATCCGTGGATACGACGGATACTATATTCAATTCCCCAGGGTTGAACCATTAAATTAAGGAGATAACAATGAGCATAAAAAATATATTCTCAAAAATTAAATTCTTTATGAAAGCCAATTCGCCAGACATATTGCTTGGGGTTGGTATCGCAGGTACAGTAGCTGGCACAATAATAGCATGTATTGCCACTAGCAAAGTACCAGAAAAAAAGAAGGAATTCGAATCCAGAGTCGAAGACATTCATGAGTCAGTAAACGAAAAGGAAATTGTTCCTGACAATGAACTTAAAAAAGCTTTGACTAAAGAATACGTTAGGTTCGGATTTGATTTGGTAAAATTATATGCACCAGCAGTTATTATCGAGGGTTTGTCAATTTATAGCATCTTTGGCTCAAGTAGAATACTTAAGAAGAGATCTGCTATTGCCATGGCCGCATATGCCACTTTAAAACGATCTTATGATGAATACAGAAAAAGGGTTGCTGATAAGTTTGGCGAAGATGCTGAAAAAGAAATCCGATACTCAATTGAAAAGGACGATTCTGTTGTTGATGAGAACGGAGAACCAGTAAAAGTCGTAGATAAAAAAGATCTATATACGCATAGCCCATATGCAATGATATTTGACGAAACAAACCAAGCTTGGGTTAAAGACCCAACGGGAAGAAAATTCTTCTTACTTTCTGTTCAAAATCAATTAAACAATCAGCTTCAAGCGAACGGATATCTGTTCTTGAACGACGTATATAAGGCTCTTGGGTTCCCTGAAACAAAGGCTGGACAAATAGTAGGATGGCTATATAGGCCAGATGATCCGACATATCATGGTGACGGATTCGTTGATTTCGGTATGTATACTGGTGCTAGTCAGCTCAAACGAGACTTCATCAATGGGTATGAGCCAGCTATAATCTTGGACTTTAACGTAGATGGAGACATTTTGAACCTTACAAATACGCTAAGGGATACTAAAACCATAATAAGCAAATATATGCCCGACTATAATAAATAATTGTATTGGAGATACACCTATGAGTATTAAGCAAGTAGCTATATTTTGTTCTGGAGTCATTATTGGAGGATTTAGTACATATTTTATAACTAAAAACAAAATAAAGCAAAAGTATGCAGATTTGGCAGATGAAGAAATAAACTCGGTCATCAATTTTTACAATGAAAAAATAGTTGAGTTTAATGGCAATGTGAGTGATGCTCAGGACGCAGAGATACCAGTTGAGAACGAGATGCCTAAAATGAATAGCCTCATCCAAAAGGAAAGGTATATTCAAGGGTCTGATGAATTATATTCAGATTTAAAAACCGATAATACAGTGGGGTACCCATATTTAATTGAGCCGGATGATTTTGGAGATATGGATGGATATTCCGTTGTCTCAATGTCATACTATAATAATGGCATACTGGTTGAAGATATGACTCAAGTACGGGCGGATATCGAAGAAACCATCGGAACCGAATCATTGAAGCATTTCGGTGATCCATCCTATGGATACGAAGAAGGTATAATATATGTTCGAAATGAGCGTTTTAAAACTGACTTTGAGGTCACTATAGTTGCTGACGATTTTCAAGGCTAATCTGTATAGATTGGAGGAATAATTGCCACATGATTTAAATGATGAATATTTAGATTGGATATTCTCGCTTATAGGAACCACTTATAATGGAAAATCCTATGTAAAATTGTTAGAATATTTACATGATTGCGAGTTTATCTGCCTTTGGGAGTTTGATGACAGTAGGGCAGCGGACGGTATCGAGTTTCGGTATCGATTTGGATATGAAAACAATTATTCCAGAATTGATATTTCAACTTACCTTGATACACGTCCCTGCTCTATTTTAGAAATGATGGCGGCATTAGCTTTCAGATGTGAGGAATCTATAATGTCAAACCCGAAATACGGAGATAGAACTAGCTTTTGGTTTTGGGGTATGATTTCTAGTTTAGGGTTACTTAGTATGGATGATCGTAATCTTGATAAACAATTTGTAGACAATGCAATTCATACGATGATCCATCATAATTACAAAAAAAATGGTCGTGGCGGACTTTTTACTGTCCATGATCCAAGAATTGACATGAGACGATTAAATATTTGGTATCAATTAAATGCTTATCTAAATGAGCTGGATGATTAAACGATTTTAGGAGGAGTGATCATATGGATTTTCTAATGATTGCTACTAGGGTTCGAAAAGGAATCGTTGAAATTTATCCAAAGTTTATTGTTGGAACTAAAAAGATTACTGATTTAATGATACGAGGCGGAGATTTTTACGCCGTTTGGGTAGATGAAAAAAAGCTTTGGTCGACTGATGAACAAGACGCAATCGATTTAATAGATAAAGAACTTGATGACTACTATAAAAAGAATGCGTCTAAATATGATGGTCCTGTGAGAGTTTTACACATGTGGGACTCTGAATCTGGCATGATTGACTTGTGGCATAAATACTGCCAAAAACAAATGCGAGATATGTTCGTCACCCTTGATGAAAAACTTATATTTTCAAATACTGAAACGACAAAGAAAGACTACGCTTCAAAACGATTGAATTACCCATTAGAAGAAGGATCGTATGAGTCATATGACACATTAATGTCCACGTTATATTCAGAATCTGAACGTAAAAAAATAGAATGGGCTATTGGTTCAGTGGTTAACGGAGACTCAAAAACGATCCAAAAGTTTTTAGTTCTTTATGGCGCTGCTGGAACCGGAAAATCCACCGTCCTGAATATTATTCAATGGCTTTTCGATGGATATTATTCGGTGTTTGATGCTAAAGCATTGGGTTCTAGCAATAATTCATTCGCATTAGAATCATTTAAATCTAATCCGCTTGTTGCAATACAACATGACGGTGATTTATCGAAAATAGAGGATAACACACGGCTCAACAGTTTGGTATCCCACGAGATGATGACTGTAAACGAAAAGTTTAAATCGACATATTCCAATCGGTTTAAGTGCTTTTTATTTATGGGAACTAATAAGCCTGTTAAAATAACGGATGCAAAGTCCGGATTAATTCGAAGGCTTATAGACGTATCTCCAACAGGAAACAAAGTTAGCGCATCTGATTATAAAAAGTTAATGAATCACATACCATTTGAATTGGGTGCTATAGCTTATCATTGTAAAGAAGTATATGAAGAGGATCCTGATTTTTATAATGATTATATTCCGACTGAAATGATAGGGGCTTCTAACGATTTCTATAATTATATAGCGACATATTTCTTTACTTTCAAAGACCAAAATGAAACGACATTGAAAGCTGCTTGGGAAATGTACAAGACATATTGTGATGATGCTAGAGTGCCATATCCTTTAAGTCAACGTGCATTCAAAGAGGAATTAAAGAATTATTTCGATATTTATTCTGAACGAGGGCAGCTTGAAAATGGAACTCGAGTCAGAAGTTATTATTATGGATTTAAAACAGATAAATTTACCGGAGAGGATAATAATGTAGTAACTATACCGGAAAATGGGATTGTGTTCAAAGAACAGCATTCATATTTTGATGACTTTTGTAAAGAGTGCAAAGCTCAATATGGATCTGAAGCTGGGACTCCGATTAAAAAATGGGAATCTGTAAAGACTCAATTATCGGATATTGACACATCACGGCTTCACTATGTAGCGCTACCAGAAAATCATATTGTTATAGATTTTGACATCCCAGGACCCGACGGAGAAAAATCATTCGAAGAGAATTTAAAAGCGGCGAATAAGTGGCCGCCGACATATTCTGAACTCAGTAAAAGCGGGGCTGGAATACATCTTCATTATATATATGATGGTGACGTATCTAAACTAAGCAGAGTCTTTGATGATCACATTGAAGTTAAGATATTTACTGGGAATAGTTCTTTAAGAAGGAAGTTAACAAAATGCAACGATTTACCAATAAAAACCATTAATTCTGGTCTCCCTTTAAAGGAGGAACACATGGCCGTAAGTTTTGAAGGAATTAAAAATGAAAAAGCTTTACGAACTATTATCAAACGACACCTAAATAAAGAATACGTTCCAAATACTACGCCAAGCATAAATCTAATAAGCAAGACACTGAACGAGGCTTATGCTTCTGGTATGAAGTATGATTTATCGGATATGAGAAATGATGTATTAGCATTTGCAATGAATAGCACACATCAGGCATCTGCATGCATCGAAAAAGTATCTCTAATGAAATTTAAATCAGATGAGCCGTCAAGTCCAGTAGACAGCGAGGATAATCGGATCGTATTTTTCGACGTTGAAGTATTTCCAAATTTATTTTTAGTGAATTGGAAATTCCAGGGTAAAGGATGCCCAGTAGTGAGGTTAATAAATCCGACACCTAGCGAAATCGACAATCTCTTAAAATTTCGCTTGATTGGATTTAACAATCGTAGATACGACAATCATATGCTGTATGCTTGTCTGCTCGGATACACTAACGAGCAAATCTACGAAGTGTCATCAAGAATTATTAGTGGTGACTCGACAGCATTTTTTGGAGAAGCTTATAACCTATCCTATACGGATGTTTATGATTTTTCAAGCGAGAAGAAGAATCTTAAGAAATTTGAAATCGAGCTTGGTATACCACATAAAGAGCTTGGCTTACCATGGGATAAACCTGTTCCGAAAGATAAGTGGCTCATGGTTGCTGAATATTGTGATAACGATGTTATTGCAACTGAGGCAGTATTCGAAGCTCGAAAAGCAGACTTTGTGGCTAGGGAAATTTTGGCTGATATTGCTGGGATGACAGTTAATGACACGACTAATTCATTATCCGCTAAAATTATATTTGGCAACGATAAGCATCCTCAAAGGCAATTTAATTACAGATCGCTTGGAAGTTCTGAATCTGAATTGTCAAGAACAGTGATCACTGATGATGGAATACTTTACCCTGATTCAGGCGATGACTATGCTGTATTCGATGACCAGAACCGACCTGTATTCAAAGGGTATAAGTATGAATTCGGAGTATCTACATACAGAGGTGAAGAAGTTGGCGAAGGTGGCTATGTATATTCTGAACCTGGAATATACGAAAATGTAGCATTGCTTGATATTTCATCAATGCATCCTAGCAGTGCTATTGCAGAAAACATATTCGGAGATAAGTATACCAAACGGTTCAAGGAATTAAAAGACGCTCGTATATTTATCAAGCACGGTGATCATGAGTCGGCTGGAAAATTGCTGGATGGTGTTTTGGTAAAATACTTTACTGGGGAATATTCAGATGACGATCTTGCTTTTTCATTAAAAATAGTGATAAATAGCGTATACGGATTGACATCTGCTAAATTTCCAAATCCATTTAAAGATCCTCGGAATATCGACAATATCGTTGCTAAACGAGGGGCGTTGTTCATGATAAATCTGAAGCATGCCGTCCAAGAAAAAGGATATACAGTATGCCATATTAAAACCGACTCTATCAAAATTGCAAATGCTGACCGTGATATTGTAAAATTTGTTTACGATTATGGAAAGATGTATGGGTATATATTTGAGCATGAGGCGGTTTATGATCGTATATGTTTGGTAAACAAATCCACGTATATTGCACGGTATATGAATCCGGAAACTTGCCAGCGTATATATGGGTTTATTCCAAAGAACAATAGCAAGCATGCTATGGAATGGACAGCTACTGGTGCCCAATTCCAGGTTCCATATGTGTTTAAGACCATGTTTAGTAAAGAACCAATTGTCTTCGATGATTTTTGCGAAACCATCCAGGTTCAGACCTCTTTATATTTAGATATGAATGAAAATCTTGGAGACGACGAGCATGACTATGTATTCGTTGGTAGAATTGGTCAGTTTTGTCCTATTAAACCTGGATGTGGAGGCGGAAAACTTGTAAGACAATCTTTCACTAAAGATGGCGATGTTAAATACGATTCTGCACAAAAATGTAAAGATTATCGGTGGTTAGAATCTGAAGTCGTCAAAACCTTACATAAGGAAGACGACATTGACAAAACTTTTTACACAAAACTTGTGGATGATGCAATTGCGGATATATCTGAATACGGCGACTGTGAATGGTTCGTATCTGATGAAGCATATGATTGCCCTCCATGGCTATAATTATTAAAAAATAAAAAAGAAGGAAAATATTATGGAAAACAATGCAAGAGTACCATATCTTGAAATCGAAGGCGCTAAACTTATATTTAGGAATTTTTCCGGAATGGAAACTGACTTCAACCGCGAAGGAAACCGAAACTTCCATGTCCTTATAGAAGACGAGGAGTTTGCTAAACAATTAATCGATGCCGGATGGAACATATCGGTTCACAATAAGAAAGAGGATAAAGATCCGTTCTATTCTCTTAAAGTTGCGGTTCGATTTGATGTGCTTCCTCCAAATATATTCTTGGTAAGGCAACGCGATAACGCACTTATACGACTCGATGAACGAAAGGTCGGAGAATTGGATACCGCGGATATAATAAATGCCGATATAATCATTCGTCCAAGGATATGGGATATTAACGGTAAAACTGGAATAAAAGCTTATCTTAAGGATCTATATGTAACGATTCAGGAAAACCGATTCGCTCAAAAATACAGGGAGGCCGCTGAAAATGCAGAATGTTAAAGTGCATTTACCCAAAGAAGAATTACAAAAATTAGGACTTAAGGACAAAGGAAACTGGGTCCCTTCAGAAAGTATAACTGAGGATGCTCCAAAGAAAAAACGAGTAGGGCCAGATGGAATTATATTATTAGAAGGAGAGGAGCCTTACGATTCTACCGATTGATTTCTGAATAAAAGGGCTTGTGTGTTTATGCATGCAGGCCCTTTATTTTTTGAGGTTATATTATGTACTGTATTAAAGACATTAAAACTAAAAAGTGGTTAGTGCATAGAAAAATTAATAAAAATGGTCGGGTTGTGTCTACTAAAGAGTCTTATATTTCTGGCAGGATCTACTATACAATAGCTCAAGCTGAGTCAGATTTCGAACGTTTCAAATGCGGTGCTCAATTTAAAATAGTTCCTGTGACTGTAAATAGATCTTCGCATGATCCGCATATGTATACTATTCGGGAGATCAATTAATTCGCATAAAAAACATATCCCTTTATGAAACCATAAAGGAGGTATTCAAAAATGAAGAAGTTTTATGAAATCTGGAAGGTAGTAGGTTTTATACTGGTCGCTATAGTATTGTGGCCGTTCCTTATGCCCTGGGTGATCATTAAACGAGCTTATGCAAAGCAAAGGATGTTCAGGGATACTGAAACGGGTCGAAAAAAATGGTATAGATTCGTCATGTGTCTTTTGATGCCGCTGCTTTATATACCGAGCTTGATTATTGATCTTACAGTCGGGTATGGAATGATGGCATATGTATACTATAAAGGTTCATATAACAACCTCGATGATCTTCTCGAAGACTTCGATAAATCTTTATCCGAATATTTAGAAGATTTCTAAGGTGGACTTAATAAAGAGTTTGTGCTAACAACACGGACTCTTTGTTTTTTTGCGCAAAAAAAACATATTGTAATATGAGAAGGGCTAATAAATGATTTGCAGTTCTATAGGTACTTCTTCGGAAAAAGACTATAGAGAGCTTCGGCAAAACAAATCGTTAGCTCTTCTTTTTTTGCGCTCGTAGCTCAGAAGGTAGAGCACTTGACTTTTAATCAAGGAGTCCTGGGTTCAAGTCCCAGCGAGCGCACCATATCATCTTATATTTTTAAGGAGGCATATATGGACGTTATGAGACTCAAAGGACCATTTTTCCAGACTATTGTTCAAAAAGTAATCCGAAAAGCGATCAAGAAAAAAGGGGTTGTCGCTCAGGAATTGACCGTCGGAAATTTTGAACTCGATATGAATGACTGGGGAGCATCCTTTTCGATAACTATATCGGGAAGGCTTGATCCAAAAAATTCGGACAACGTAAAGAAAATGATTTTAGAAGAGGTATTCAAATGACAGAAGCATTGAACTGGTTCGGCATTATATTTGCCATAGGTGTTCCTATTGCAGTTATAATAGGAATGACCTTCGTCTTGATATCCGATTCTAGAAAGAAAAAACGTCGTGAAAAAAGGTGCCACAGAACAATAAAGACATATTTAGACATCAATAAGGAGGACTGATAACATGGCAAAAAAATTTAACCCAGAAAAAATTTTCAAGATTCGTTTTGATTATCCAGAAGGTACTATAATGAATGCCAGGATAAGCGAAAAAGAAATCGTAACCCTCCATGACGTTAAGACAATCTATATCGTGGAGTTTGAACAAGGATCCATCAAGATTTGTGTCATCGACCATCTTGACCAGATGATATTCTTTGGGTCCGCGACGCTTGTTTATTGAGGTATAGCCAAGCGGTCAAGGCATGGGACTTTGACTCCCATATCGTAGGTTCAAATCCTACTACCTCAGCCATCGTGCACTAGTTAGATAACAATTTAATACAGCCTTCTAAAAAATAATAATATTTATGTAAATAGAAAGGAGATAACTCCCTATTTTTGAGTAAAATGCTTCGTACTTCGAAATCTAACTAGTGCACATCAATATCGGGGTGTAGCGCAGTTGGCAGCGCGCGTGCTTTGGGAGCATGAGGCCGTGAGTTCGAGTCTCACCACCCCGACCAATTCCGATGCCAAGGAATACTTATATCTTAGTCTCCATGTTCAATAAGTATAAAACTAAGAACAGGTTCCGTAAACAAAGGCCCCTGATGATTAAAAGAACGTTCAATCGTCTTGTCCTGTCGGGTAAAATAGGATTGGCCTTTATATTTATTGAGGCGTCGCCAAATGGTTAAGGCACGGGACTTTGACTCCCGTATTGTAGGTTCGAATCCTACAGCTTCAGCCAAAAGAAGAATAATACAACAGGAGGAAGCAACAAGATGGAAAAAAGAACTGCAGAGATCATAATGTGCCTCAAAGGCAATTTTAGCCCATATATGCGGAAGCCGGTATCATTGGGACAGTACTACGATACCGTAGCTTGGTATATGGCAGATCGATGCGACACCGACCCTAAAATCTACACGAAGTCGGATATTTTCCGTATCATTCGTGAAGCTGTAAAAGATTATATTTCCACCTGCGATAATCCGGCAGCTTTATTGAACGACTACTTTTCCATTTGCGACTTTGATGGCGGAATATATGATGAATGCCAGAGCTGGTGCGTTGCACTTTCAGAAGTTCGCGTTTGGAAAGGCGAAGAATATGTAAACGGATTTGACGAACAGCTTGTGAGGTTTGTTAATCCTAACCGATAAAACAAAAGTAACAACCGGGTTGGTAAACCTCTACAGATCGGTGGGAAGCTTCCACTTATTCATGCTTTGGGAAGTGCAACAGTAAAGTATATGTTTTCGGCATTGATGGCTTAATGCTGTCTGATTTCAAGCAAAGCTAAATGCTTTTGAACAGAGTACCCCGATAGCTCGTAACGGATTCTAGGCACTGGGTATTTTTATTATATTCTTTATATTAAAAAGAGGGCAAATAAAATGAACAAGCATAGTATAAGCCACGAAGGAATGATGAAAAACATTCTTTGGACAGCTGGATATGAGAATGGAAAGTTTTATGCTGACATTACTGATTACTACAATAACGAAAGAGTAACCATGACAGCTAAAACCAGGGATCAACTTATCGATCTACTTGAAACCGAGATAGATCGTCATTGCGCTGACGAATGCACATATTTTCAGTTTTACGACCTGCATACATCGCGTAGATATGCAGATAGAGCTATACATGAGCGAAGGTTGGTCGAGCTTCTGATCCATATCGTAGAATGCGCTCGACTTCCGGAATCAATTACAGGGGGTAAATAAAAATGAAACTGCAATATATTGACATTTATGATTATGCTGGTGGTAGCTCTAAGGTCTATCTTCCAGATAAAGAAATTGCCGAAATCCACGTTAAAGTTTTAAGTGGAGATGAAACAGGATATGTTAAGTTTGAAGACGGCACCTTAGTTTCTTTTGATGCTTGTAGTACTCGACGTGTAAATTATTATGATGGAGAGTATACCGTTTTCCCAGAGCAAATTCGAAGGTGGGAAAAGTCAGCATTTAATGACGTTCCATTCATGCTAGACCCCCAGAGATCATATAAAAGGATGCTTGCATTCGTTGATTTAGGAGGCAGGCATTAGCTTCTTTTGGCGTCAAAAGAGGTGGATTAAAAATGAAGAAGTTGCTATGACATATTTGAAAGCTTTTATTTTGGCAGCGTGTATTATTATTCCGCTGTTAGTGTTGGCTTATGAAATAAAGCACAATCTTTAATTAAAAACAAGGAGATATACCATGAAAAAGTATTATAATAGACAAATTCATTTTTCAAAAGGAAGATACAGTTACTCTCATCTTTCCGGTCATGTTAAAACGCACCGGCTGAGAAAAAAATATGGTCGTCCTTATCGACATTCGACTGGAATACTGTCGGATTGCCAAGTACTGATGGATGCATATTTAGAAGGATCGATGATTCATTGTATACATCTATTATTGTGATATTACTCTATCTTAACGACTAGCAGGGCTAGTGTAGTGGTAACACCTCGCCCTTCCAAGGCGATATCGCGAGTTCGAGTCTCGTGTCCTGCTCCAGGGCCTTGCGTTTAGGCCCAAGTTAAACGTAAGCCGATTGGTATAAACCATGGTATATTTCCAGGGTTGCTTTCTGGATTAACAATCGGCTTGAGCTTGTCGTAACCCACTCAATATTATATGGCCTCTTGGGATAGGTACGGCATTAATTATACATATGGGTTATGTTAAGTCTAGTAGAGGTCGCTAGATTATCGATTAGAATCTCCGAGGGAAGGTGGGACTATAATGTTAGGCGCCGCTAGCAAATTGTAACTGAGCGGATGTGTAGGAATTCTATTCGAGATTATTAGAGATTGGTGACTCAAAGCCATGAGCTTAAATGTCGGGAATCTACATATTGTGGCGTAGATTTAAAATCCATCCCCTGCCAATCTCTATAATTACTAATTTTAAATAAGGAGGATCAATATGTTTTTTATAATCGCTTTGTTTTTACTATTTGCAGCATTAATTATTAAGATTATATTTAGTGCTGCTTTCTGGAAACTTTTACAGATATGTTTCTGGATTAGTTTGCTACTCTATTTTATAGCAAAAATATTCTAATAAGGAGATAACTATGGACAATCCTTATTTTTTACAACTTATTATTCAAGCTATTAATGGAGTTCAAAAGGAATTAGAAAGACAAAACAAAATACTACAAAATATTTCTGAAAAATTGCCTTTTGATAGTTTTGGGCATGTAAGAAATATCGATAAAGACAAGGAGAAAGAAAATGATAATTTGTGATAAATGTGGCGCTAAAATCAATGACTTGAGTGATGCTTTACAAGCAAAATTTCCTCAAGTGACTATAACGAAAACCAATTCTATACTAGAGGGAGAACGTATTCATCTTTGCCACGAATGCGAACGGGATTTCTGGAAGTGGCTCACTAACGACTTTGTTTTGATGAAAAAGAAATAGTAAGGGGCTTGATTATGATGACACTTAAAGATTTAGCCGATGTATACGGCGGCCCAGTGCAAATAACCGAATCATTATATACAATGGATGAAGATGGATATCTCTCATTTACTGGGAACGAAATTCCATTGAATTGTTACGGAACTCTAGGATATACGACTCTAGGCAGCTTACCAATTGATTCTGATTTATTTCAGAAAGAGGTGCTGGATGTATTCGCCAATGGTCTTGTGTTAAAAGTGAACATCCGTACCATCGTGAATGATAAATCATAACTAGTCGATGTGGTGGAACGGCATACACAACGGACTTAAAATCCGTCGGCGAAAGCTTGAGGGTTCGAATCCCTCCATCGACACCAGAGCCATCATCGTTATATTGCATTGGCTGAGCACTCATCATTCGTGTCCTCACACTTCTGGACGATGCTAGGCAACCAGAAACTCAATATATCATCATTTTATCACCGTATATTGAAACACACCCTTTATTGGTTTCTTCAAGTACGCGTTTACTCCTTGTCGTGTGCTGCCCTCCTTATAATTTGGGTCAGGATGATGTTCGGTGACCTGGCCCAAACGCATAAAAAAACATATTCCTTTATGAAACCATAAAGGAGGTATTCAAAAAAATGATGAATTCTGCATTTTTTAAGAAATCTGTAAACGATGACCCGAACGACATTAAGTTCGAATTCGAGACTGGGTATTCGATTGAGATAATTTTCATATCTGGATATGGATATAGTGTCCAGGTATATCATAACTCAACTTTAGTACCCAACTATTGGATATACGATGTTATATCTCGTAAGGGTGGGTTAACAGAAGTTGAAGTTTGCAAGATCATTTGTACTGTATCTCAAATGGGACGATAATTAAATAAAGGGGCTTGCGCTAATAGCACAGGCTCTTTTATTTTTTTATAAATAATTAAGAAGGAGAATTAAAAAAATGAACGATCTTTATTTTATCCCAAAATGTGTCAAACCGATGTTCGAGAGACGCCCGGATGGAACCCCCATACGTATGCTTAGCTACTCACTTTCAGCAATACCAGGCAATCCTTATGTGTCACCGTATCCATCACAAGTGTATAAAGGTACAGACTATTTCAAAGCTTTAAAAAGAATCTCTGAGCATGAAGCAAGTATGATCCAGCAATTTTTAATGGATCGAGGCTCTGAATATCAAAAATTATGTTATGATCCTAGCTATCGCGAACCATTTGAAGTAGCTGTGCAGCAATGGCCGAAGGCTCCTAAAATCAATGCAGTGTACTTCTTAACTCATGGTATACGGCTTGTAATTAACGACAAGATGTCTGAGTGGACTGATATCCAGGTACAAGAAGGAGATAAAATATTTAAATCATATTTATATTCTATCTTGCAACTAATCTTTGACAAACCATACACACTTATACAAGATGTGCTTCATGGACAGTTTTTGACGTTCCAATTTATACGTAAAATTATATTTAATAATAGGGCTACTATAATTATATGGGATGACGGCAGCAAAACGGTATCTAAGTGTTTGCCAACTGATATATATAATGAGGAAACCGGGGTGCTGCTATGCATCTTAAAAAAGTTCTATAGGCCGTCACATTTAAATAAAATGTTCAAAAATGCTCTGGATTTAAGAATATATCAGAACAAATTAAAAAAGGAAAACCAGAATCCAATCTGTCCATATTGTAAGGAGCGCACCATGGTGCTTCATCATACATTCCATGCACTTACTATGCCTAATGAGATATTTTATGAATGTAATAAATGTTGTAGTAGCTCCGTAAAGCAAACGACACAAAAAGCTAGAGAAGAGGTATTTTATGAATGCAGTAAATGCCACAGTAGGAGTCCCGTAAAGCAAACGGAACGAGAAGCTAAAGAAGCTGCTATGAAACAGACTTGCATAGGCACGCTCAATATGCATATTAAAACATCTATTGAATAAAGAGGTGATCATATGGCTAAATTTATTTTAAAAAAAATCCGCGGACTGCTTTTTCCGATAGTATCAATAATCTGTATAATCCTTTTATATACAGAGCACATTGAATATGATATTCTATATCTGTCGATTGTCATTGCTGATATCATATATTTAGTAATATCAGCTATTTTGCCATTGTTAAAATTGGAAGTTATCCCTAGGCATGGATATTCTATATGTATTGCTGATTCAAAAGGGAAAACTGCAAACGATAATGATGAAACTCATGTTTTTATCATCAATAATAGCAATCGGGTTATCACGGGTACGTCGGTGGTGAAATTAAAAAGTGGTGGATTCGGATATGTTGCTGGCGTTTCTACAGAAGAAGAGCATGTATATATGATAGACCCTGATACCGGAGCGGCTCGACGAATTGTTATAAATACTGAAACTAACAATGAATCTGACGAAGACTATTTGAACAATGAGGATATCACTTGATCCTGGTCAGTTAAAAGCTGTTCAGGAAATGAAAAATGGATGCGTTTTATGTGGCGGGGTTGGCTCTGGTAAATCCAGGACAGCCCTGTCATATTATTTTGTTAGAAATGGAGGAGTTCTATCTGATGAAAATTCCAGAATGAAATCACCAAAGGATCTTTATATTATCACTACTGCTCGAAAACGAGATACTAAAGAATGGGAGAACGATATGATACCGTTTGAGATTACTACGGACGAATCTCTTTCTTTATATTCTCATAAAGTGGTGATCGATAGCTGGAATAATATACAAAAATACATCTCTGTAACAAACGCATTCTTTATATTTGACGAACAGCGCGTGATTGGTTATGGAAAATGGGTCCAGGCTTTTTTGCGAATTACAAAATCGAATGAATGGATATTACTCTCAGCAACTCCTGGAGATACTTGGAGCGATTATATTCCAGTCTTTATAGCAAATGGCTTCTTTAAAAATAAGACCGAATTTGTCCGTAATCACATAGTATATTCAAGACTGTGTAAATTCCCAAAAGTAGAAAGATATTTAAATACCTCTAGGCTTCGGGAGTTTCGCTCTAAAATATTAATTAATTTAGATTATACTAGCCCGGCGGAATCGCATGACGAAACAATTCAGGTTAGTTATAACAGGGACCTATATAGGATGGTTGTAAAAAATAGGTTTGATATTTATAAAAACGAACCTATTTCAACAGCATCTGTTTTTTGTTTTGTTTTACGAAAAATCGTAAATAGTGATCCGTCGAGAGAATTGGCTATTTTAGAAATTCTTGAAAAGCATAACCGGATTATTATATTTTATTCATTCGATTATGAATTAGAGATATTAAGAAATATTTTTTATGGAGGTGATGTCCAAGTTGCTGAATGGAATGGACATTTTCATCAAGCAATTCCTGCGTCTGAAAAATGGGTTTACCTTGTTCAATACTCTTCAGGGGCGGAAGGATGGAATTGTACATCGACTAATGCAATGATATTCTATTCCCAAAATTATTCTTATAAAGTAATGAAACAATCTGCTGGACGAATAAATAGGAGGAACACGTCTTATAAAGATTTATATTATTATCATCTAATATCTAAAGCTCCGATTGATATAGCTATATCTAGGGCTATAGAAAACAAAAAAATATTTAGTGAAACTGGATTTTGCAAATTTTAATGTGAGAGGGACCATATGGACGACTATAATAAGATTTTAGAGCATATAGATTCGGCTCTAAAAGATATTGACGAGCAAGTTAAATTGCTGATCGATATTACAAAATCACTTTACGATTTAAAAATGGAAATACAAAAAGGCGGTGAAAAATAAAAATGGATACTACTGTTACACCAGGAAGTCATTTTGTTGACTATCATAACTACTGCGGGACATGCGCTCATAACACAAATAAAGACGAGGATGTTGATATCTGTGATGAATGCTTGAAGAATCCTGCTAGGTATGATGGGTCTCGCAAGCCAGTATGCTATTTGAAGAAGGAGACGTAATGAAATTCAAAGATTATTGCCGGGTATGTCGCTATCATACTCGTGATCCGTTTCAAGACCCATGTAGGAGTTGTCTAAAAGAGACTGCCGATAGAGATGCAAAACTAGAGAACACCACTTTTAATCTTGTCGGCAAACCAGTAGGTTATGAAGAAGCAACCGATAAAAAGGAGGATGTTAATGATTAAAATTTCAAACGAAGTATTTCCATCTCCAGAATACATGAAGATGGTTATTTTAGGAGCTAGGAACTCTTTTTGTAGTCGAGATCGTAGCGATTCAACTAAAGTTGTAAAACGAGAGAAGTTTGCTAAAGGAAATGATATTTTACTATTAGGAAGTGCTGATATGGATTTACTATCTAGATTGGCTAAAGGAAATACTGCCGAAAGTAAATATTTACGAATGATGCACGTTATTTTCGATATGTCTGCGCCATTATATTTCTGGAAGCAGTTTGATACCTACAAAATAGGAACCGTCTCTAATAGCGAAAGTACGATGCATAGCTTAACAAAGCGCCCTTTAACAACCGAAGATTTTTCGATTCCGTATGGGATAGCAGATGGAGAAACGTGGTATGAAACAATAGACATGCTCAATGCATTAATAGAACTCTATAATTTGAATAAAGATAAACAAATTTGGGGACAACTTATATCATTGCTCCCAAGTGGTTATATGCAAATGAGAACTATTGATATTAGCTATGCCACGTTAAAGCAAATATATAATCAACGAAAAGGCCATAAATTGGGGGAATGGGCTCAATTCATTAATTGGATGATGGATATTCCATACTCTGGCCTTATATTCGGAGATGATGAGGTATATCAAAAACATTTAATAGGTCTTGCATGATTAGGAGGAATAAAAAAAATGAGTAATTGGGAAAATATGGTTAATGATATTTGTGGAGAAAAAATAAAAGAACCGAATGCATCTATACCAAGTATTGCTGATGCTGATCGTAAAGCTATGCAAGTATTTTCGACTGGTGCAAAACGAGATATTCAGGATGATAAAGGACGATGTGACCTTCTGCCTTTAGATGTGGTTTCATCAGTTTTAAATTCTGATCCGTATATAGCACTAATCGATGAATTCATGCATACTGGAAACGTAGTAGTGCTTATAACTTTATTAAAGCAATATTTGATAGATACTTATGGGTCCATTGAAGAAGGATTCTTAGAGCTGTCTATTCATTTTCGTGAAGGTGCTAAAAAATACGGCATTGATAATTGGAAAATAGGTATTCCTATTAGAAGTTATATTAGCTCTGCTGTAAGGCATAGGATAAAAATGGTTCGTGGAGATACAGATGAAAGGCATGATCGAGCTTTTGGCTGGAATATTATATGTGCTATATGGACCATGGCCAACAAACCAGAATGCATTGATCTTTAAAATGGAGGATTTTTTATGAAAAAGTTGTTTATATTTTGTATCATTGCAATAATAGTACTCGCATCTTGTTTTGTAGTTACCGGATGTATGGACCAGGCTTCAATAGTTTCGCAAAACATTTCAAAGCAAGCTGATAATTTCAACGTTATACGACGAGTCACTGTTATAAACTGCATACAAGGCGACACTATATTTGTTATGGAGGGAAAACTTTCCATAGAAACCACAAGCGAAAAACTTTATATTTTGGTTGAGAATGCAGATGGGTCATATGCCAAGCATATAATAGGGTTGTCTGATAATGTTACATACACTGTCGAAAATATTAATGGAAATTATGTCGATAGGTATAATTTTACCATAAATTACAATCCTAAGATGTGGATCCCATGGACTATAGAAAATGTTGATTGATATTTGGAGGTAACCGATATGGATGTCTTTGTTTATAAAAAGGCCGTTGAAGAAATTTGCAAAGAGAATATTCGTCGCATCATCAGACCAGGTATGTTTATATGCTCTGATGATTGTATTTTTAAAAAGAATGGACTTTGCAGTGGGTATCCAGTAACTATAGTTAATGCAGTCGATAAAATCAATAATAAAAGTGTAAAAATAGTTCATGATTGGTTACACCATGAGTCGGTTACAGTAGAATAATGACTAAATCTAACTGACATTTTAAGGCGAGCAAAAAATACATCTCGCCTTAATTTTTTTGGTCACTTTTATTTTTAAAAGTGGGCATTTGGTCACTTTTTTTGACCATTGGTCACTTTTGTAAAAAATTAATAAGACAAAATATGCCAAAAAAGTGCTAAAAATGGCTAAAAATGACCGTTTTTTGGTCAAAAACCCACTTTTCCCACTTTTTTTCTATTATTATATATATTTTTATTTTTTTTTAAGAAATATAAGAAAAAAAGTGACCATTTGACCAAAACCGCATTTTTTCACTAAATCCTCGCGTAAAAAACATGCCCTTTTATGGAAAGAGAGGATAAATGTGTATTTTTTATAAACATTTGATTTTTCATTTTGTCTTATTTTTTTGGGTTATAAAGATAGGAGAACTTATGTTAGAAAATCGTTTTAAAACAGAGCTCATTAAAGAATTAAAATTGCTATTTCCTGGTTGTGTAGTGATCCACCTGGATGCAACGGAGATTCAAGGAATACCTGATATTTTAGTTTTGTATAAAAATAAGTGGGCTGCTCTTGAAGGAAAAAAGAGTTATAATTCCCCTCGTCAACCAAATCAAGAGTATTGGGTAGACGTGTTGAATTCCATGTCTTTTGCTGCATTTATATTTCCAGAAAATAAGGACGAGGTGCTATATGATCTTCAACAGTCATTCGAATCTTGAGGGACAGCATGCTTTTTTAGGAGCATCTAAGTATCATTGGATAAATTACGACCAAGATAAACTTAAAGAAGCATATTCTAAATTTGAAGCTGCTCAAAGAGGAACTGAGTTACATGAATTTGCAGCCACGTGCATAAAACTTGGGCAAAAATTGCCAAGATCCAAAAAGACATTAAACATGTATGTGAATGATGGCATAGGATTCAGAATGACTCCAGAGCAAGTTTTATATTACTCTGATAATTGCTTTGGAACAGCAGATTGTATTAGTTTTCGCGATAATACTCTTAGGGTTCATGATTATAAAAGTGGAGTTGTTCCAGCTCATATGGAGCAATTATTCGTTTATTGCGCATTATTTTGTTTAGAGTATAGGATTAAGCCAGAAGATATTTTAATAGAGACTCGTATTTATCAGTCAGATGATGTTTTAGTGGCTAACCCAGAGCCAGCTATAATACGTAATATAATGGAGAAAATAAAATCATTTGATAAAATCATTAATAAATTAAAGACGGAGGTTTAAGTCATGTCTAATGATATTAATCGATTTGACGAAGCAGAGGAGTATTTAAGCAACCATCTTGATGCTGTTGAAGATTTTATAATGCATTATGGGAGACCGAGGAGGTCTGGCAGATATCCTTGGGGTTCTGGAGATAATCCATATCAAAGAACACCCGACCTTTTATCTCGTATTGAAGAATACAAAGCAAAAGGCATGAGTGAAAAAGATATTGCTGCAGAGCTACATCTCACTACCACTCAACTTAGGATTCAAAAATCGATAGCAGTTGCTGAAAGGCGAGCGCTTTTAGTTGAAAAAGCAGAAGCTTTAAAAGCAAAAGGATATTCTAATAATCAAATAGCCAAAGAGATGGGCTTTTCTAATGAGTCTTCTGTTCGATCTTTACTTAATGAAGGTGCTAAAGCTAGGCAAAATGTAGCTAAAGAAACCGCTGAATTTTTAAAGCGTCAAATAGAAGAAAAGGGAATGCTTAACGTTGGCGCTGGTGTTGAAACTGAATTAGGAAACATAAGTCGTGGCAGGTTGGATCAGGCTTTATATATGCTTGAATTAGAAGGATATCCGGTATATGTAAGAGGAGTTCCTCAGGCTACTAACCCTGGTCAGCAAACAAATATTAAGGTTATTTGTCCAAAAGGAACTGAGTATAAAGATGTTTATGATACTGAAAAAATACATTCAATAACTGATTATGTTACTTATGATGGCGGAGATTCTTTTAAAAAAGCATTTGAATATCCGTCCAACATGGATATTTCAAGATTAGAAATTAATTATAAAGAGACCGGAGGGGCTGAAAAGGATGGTCTTATTGAACTTAGAAGAGGAGTTGACGATCTTTCGTTAGGAAATTCTCACTATGCTCAGGTTCGTATTAGGGTTGACGGAGATAGATATTTGAAAGGCATGGCTGTATATGCTGATGATCTTCCTGATGGTATTGATGTTCGATTTAATACTAATAAAAGTCAGAGCGTCCCACCAAGGGATGTATTAAAAAAGATATCTAGCGACCCCACAAATCCATTTGGTTCTTTAATAAAAGATAAGGAAAAAGGTGGCCAATATTATTATATTGGTGAGGATGGAAAGGAACACCTAGGTCTTATTAATAAGCGAGCGGATGAAAGCGACTGGGGGGAATGGTCAAAAACATTACCCTCTCAGTTTTTATCAAAACAGAATATAGATTTAATAAAAAAGCAGCTTAATCTTTCAGTTGCCGATTATGAATCTGATCTGGATGATATTATGAGGCTTGAGAATCCTACGATAAAAAGATATTTATTAGAGGATTATGCTCAAAATGTTGATAAAGCCGCCGTTCATTTAAAAGCTGCTTCTCTACCAAATACTCGGTATCAGGTTATATTACCAGTTCCCTCCCTGGGGGATGACGAAGTATTTGCTCCTAACTATAAAGAGGGAGAACGAGTTGCTTTAGTAAGGTATCCTCATGGAGGAACCTTCGAAATTCCAATTTGCAAAGTAAATAATAAGAATCCAGAAGCATCTCGAATGATTACTAGAGAAGCTGACGATGCAATAGGAATTAACTCAAAAGTTGCTCAGATATTATCAGGAGCAGACTTTGATGGTGATACAGTTATGGTTATACCTTTGCGCAATGGGTTAAAAATAACTTCTACCCCACCCCTAGCGGGACTGAAGGACTTTGATCCTAAGCTGGAGTATGGCGGTAAGCCAGAGGGTACTTTCAAATTAATGAAAGAAGAAGAGAAACAGAGACAGATGGGTAAAGTTTCAAACCTTATAAACGATATGACCATAAAGGGAGCACCTCCTGAGGATATTGAAAAAGCTGTTCGCCATAGTATGGTTGTAATTGATGCTGTAAAGCATAAGCTAGATTACAAACAGAGTGAAAGGGATAACGATATACAATTGCTAAAGAATAAGTGGCAAGATGGTGGCGGTGCTTCGACTTTACTTTCTCTAGCGAAATCTCCATATCGAGTATCAAAGCGTACCGGGCAGCCATGGATAGATCCGGACACTGGTGAATTAATTTGGACTAAAGTCGATCCTAAAACTGGCGAAATCAAAACCAAAATACATCCAGAGTTCTATACAAACAAAGCAGGAAAACTTGTAGAGCGTACCATAACCACCACTAGGATGGCTGAGACCAAGGATGCCTTTACGTTATCATCAGGTACTAAAGTAGAAAGCTATTATGCTCAGTATGCGAACACTCTTAAAGCTTTAGCTAATAAAGCAAGAAAAGAAGCAGTCCATACCAAAGACATCAAGTATGATCCATCAGCTAAGAAGGCGTATAGTACTGAGGTATCGGAGCTATTAGCACAACTTAAGGCATCTATAGCTAACAAACCAAGAGAGCAGACCGCTCAGATAAGAACAAATGCTATTCTAAAGAAGAAAAGAGCTGCTGATCCTGACTTAACTAAGAAAGAAATTAAGAAACTTAGCCAAATAATTTTGAATGAAGAACGACAAAAAGTTGGTGCTAAACGAAACAGATTCTCAATAACAGACAAACAATGGAAAGCGATTCAATCTGGCGCGATTTCGCCAAATGTTTTAAAACAATTGATCAATTTTGCTGATAAAACTGAATTAAAATCGTTAGCAATGCCAAAAACTCGTCAACCTTTGTCGCAATTTAAAGTTAATAAAGCTAAAGCCATGCTCTTATCGGGGCATACTAGGGCGGAGATAGCAGAGGCCCTAGGGGTATCGGTCTCTACTGTAAGTAAGTATTTGAAAGGAGATTCTTAATAATGGAAAATGAATCAATTATGTTGACAACTGTTGACAATCCTTTTAATCCTTTTCATCAATTTGAGCAATGGCGTTTGTATGATGTCGAACATGGTTATAATTCTTGCGAATTAATTGATCGTTTCGCAGAAACATCCGATGACTTAAGTGATGAAGAAAACAATTTAATTATTGAACAAACAATAAATGAAATAATTAAATATGATTCATTAAATATTTTTGCAAAAATAACAAGAAAAGACAAGACACCACTCAAAGCTTAAGACATGGGAGGGGGTCCCCAAAAAATACACCCCCTCTCATATCGCGCCGGTCTTCATTTTTTCCCCGGGGGGACATATTTGGAGACCTTTTTATGCATGGTAACTAGTTAAGTACATATTTTAGAAAGGAGAACTACTATTATGGACTTATTTAACAACCAAACTCAGGCGTTTTTCGTTGGTCAGAAGATACCAAAGGTCAGTGGATTCAATGCTGTTGACAAATTTTCATTGCCAAGGGATTGCGAGGCATTTTTTCTTGATGAAGAGAATGATGTAGGATATATTAAGAAAACTGACGTTAACGGTAACGGTTATAAAATCTGGATGTTTGACATGAAAGAAAAGCCGATACCAGTTTTTGATCCCGACAAGTATGTGACTAAAGATGAAATGAATCAGTTAAAGGAGGAGATTACCCGTGGCTTCGACGATCTTAAGCAAGCTTTATCAGCAGGATCAGGCACAAAGCGCACCAGGTCAAATGGCACCGAAGAATAATATGGCTTCGGAAGATCCTAATATTAGTGGATTAAAGAATTTGGCGAATCAGGTATTATCGTCAGCTAATCCGCAGGCTTCATTCAATCAAATGATAGAATCAAATCCTAATGGAAAGGCTGCAATGAGTATTATTCAAGAATACGGAAACGGAGACCCAAAAGCAGCATTTATGAATTATGCTGCTTCACAGGGTAAGCAGGCATTAGCTTCTCAAATTTTAGCAAAATTAGGTTTGCAATAATCTTTAGATAAAATCATGGCCAGATTTTATAAAACACAACTTAGGAAAGGAATTTCTGCCTATGGAAATGAACATGACGAATCTTTTATGGTTCTTTGCTGTCATCCTTTTGGCTGGTGGTAATGGACTTGGAGGTTTCTTTGGAGGCAATCGTCCTCCAGCAGGCCCTCCTCCAGCGACGCAGCAGGATCTTACCAATGCGATCAATAATCAAACTTTACAGAATGAGTTGAACGCGCTTGGCATTTCGACTGCGAACAATAATTACGAGACATCTAGGTTAATCACAGAGCAGAATATGCAGATGCAGGCGCAGAACAACACGAATTCGATCAATCTGATGCAGCAGTTTAATGCTATAATGCAACAGCTTGCTGCCCAGAATGCGTCTCTTAGCCAGCAGATTCAGGCACTTGGCTATCAGATGAGCGCATGTTGCTGCGAGTTGAAGACTCAGAATCTTGAGAATCGATTAGTCGATAAGACCGCAGAGGCTGCAGCGCTTCAGGCTAAGTTGGACAATCGCGAGCAAACCCAAACTATACTTAATAACCTTGGGCGCTTTGTTGCGTGGGCTGGCAGCGGATCTCTTGCCGCTGGAGCTTCTTCCTAATAAGTGACTATTAAGGGGCTTGGGGTGGTGACGTCTATTACCGGGCATCCTTAGCCCCTTACCAAATCAATCTAATAATAAGGAGTATAATCAATGCTTAAGTATTTAAAAGATCACATTCTAGAAGAAATTGAAGGATCAATCGATTACCTAGAGAAGGCCATTGAACTTAAAAGCACGCAGCATTCAAATGCTGCTGCAAAATTTTACAGGATGAGCGAAATGGAGATCGAGCACGCCAACTGTATGACCAAAATGCTTGGCGAATTCAAAATGGACAATGATTCCTCTGACTCGGAAGCGAAAGAACTTTATAGTGGGATTCTTGAAGCATACTCAAATAGTATGGCCAAAATTGAAGCACTTAAAAAGTTATATCGCTCATGATCTATCGAATACTTTTAGGCGCATCATTCAGATCGTTTAGCCGATCTGTGAAGTTTTCAGCATGCGTTCTCCTTTCTCATACTCATGAGTTTCTTATTAATGCTGTAAGTGGTGTTCGTTTGGCTTCACAGATCTGCTAAACGATCTGAATATTAATATGAGGTAACTATATGACAGATATTCAGGAAAAATACGAACAATATTTAAAAAATCAAGTTGGGCACCCATATGTTTGGGGTGCTGCCGGAGAAATTATTACCGAAAAAACATACGAAAACTATATAGATTCTCATGAAAAAGATCCTGGGAATGCCTTAAGGGCTAAGAATTTTTGTAAAAAGTTATTTGAATCTGGTAAAAAGAGGCTTAGGCCTCATGATTGTTCAGGTTTAATTTCAAAGGCATTAATGTATTGCGGATTAAGAACATGGAGATGCAATTGCGATATTCTTTGGGATAAATGTGAGCCAACAGACACTGTAAAAGATTATACTTTATTATTCAGGGTGTCAAAAAATAATCCCTCCGATGAGACACATGTTGGCACATATTTCAATGGAAAGCAATACCATGCTAAAGGTAGAGACGTTGGAATCGTAGCCGAACCTTTTGACCCATCTTACTGGGATAAGTTTGGAAACTACAAAGGGCTTAATACTACATTGTCCGATTATGTATTTACTAAAACTTTGAAATCCCCGATGTACTCCAGCAATGATGTAAAAGAATTGAAAAAGTTGCTTAAGGCTAATGGTTTCGGTATGAATCTTGGAACTAATGGAAACTATTTGAGCAAAACAAAGCAGGCTGTTCTTGATTTTCAGAAGCATTACTTTAAAGATGAATCTGAATGGGACGGTATAGCAGGCAAAAAGACGATAACCGCATTAAATGGAATATGGGAGGGAAAATGAAAAAAATAACCACAACAAAATTAGTGCTTATGCTGACTCTCCTCTTCTGCGGTATTTTAGAGGCCCTTATAGTTATTTCATGGATCTTTTTGGATAAAGAAGGAGCCGCTTCTTTAGCAGGAGTAGTGGCTGCACCAGCTTCCGTTGTCATCGGATTTTACGAATGGAAAGCTAAGAATGAAAACATTAGTAAATATGGTACTGGGCACCAATCGGATTCGTCTGATGATGAAGTCCAAATACCAGAGATTATAGTTTGTGATGACGAGGAGTAACATATGGATATAACGTTTGTTTTTCAAGCTGTGATAACTATTATAATTGGTCTGGTTGCTGTTTTTGTAATTCCGTGGATTAAAGAAAAGAAACTTTATTCCTGGGTTAGCATTGCCGTTAAGGCCGCAGAGCAATTATATAAAGATTCCGGAATGGGAAAAGTAAAAAAAGCATTTGTATTAGACTTTTTAGCATCGAAGGGCTATAAAGTAGATACAGATAGCATAGATCTAATGATCGAAGCAGCGGTTTTAGAGTTAAAAGAAAAACTGGTTATAATTGATCAAACCGCCAACTAGAATGTAGAGAAAGGAGAATGCCCGTGCCTGCCAATAAAGTTAAATCAAGTGGTACTACTAGAAAGATGAAGCCAGCCTTGACTCCAGAAGCCAGAGAAAATCAGCTTATTGCATTGGCAGTTGATTTAGCTGAGAAACAACTAATGGAAGGCACGGCTTCTGCTCAGGTTATAACACACTTCTTAAAGATGGGATCCGACAGAGAACGTTTAGAACGAAAAAAGCTTCAGGAGGAATGCGAGACGTTGGCTGCAAAAAGGGAAGCATTGGAGTCCCAGGCCAATTCTGAACGTTTGTATGCAGAAGCTCTTGAAGCAATGCGTTCTTATAGTGGATTAACGTCCGAATAAATCAAAATGGATAGAAATTATTCTACACTGATTACTTTTAGAACATTCGAGGAACGTTTCGAGTATTTAAAAGAAGCAAATCTGATCGCATCCATTAAATTCGGTCATAGACGATTTTTAAATCAATCTTTTTACAATTCTTATGAATGGCGGCAAACTCGGAATAAGGTCATTTTAAGAGATAATGGATGCGATCTAGCAATGCCAGGATACGAAATAGCCGGGACCATTTACGTCCATCACATTAATGAGGTAACGGAAATGGATCTTTTAGATAATTCTGAGTTGCTATTAGATCTTGAAAATTTGGTGTGCGTATCATATGATACTCATTACGCTATAACATATGGTGACTCTCGTGCATTACCGAAAATGCCGACCGAAAGAACTAAATTTGATACATGCCCTTGGAGAATAAAAAAATGAATGATTCAGATTTTAAAGGATTAAGTAGAGTTGAGAAAATTTTAGAAAATATGCTTGGCGCTACCAATAATCTTGAATCTCCTCAAAGTAGAGTAGAAGCATTGCTTATGAGATTGCTCGAACTGATTGAGGATATATCGCATGGATCTGGAACTGTGTTCAGATTCCTCGGCGAAAAAGAACACGTCAACGACCTTCCTGAAACCGGAAATGAGCAAGGTGATGTTTGGTTCGTTAAAGAAAAAATGGCCGGATTTATATGGCTCGTCAGAGAAGATCATCCAGATGGTTATTGGGAAGAGCTTGGAGAAGTTATTGATACCACATCAATCGTCAACTCCATCAACGGGCAGACTGGCGATGTTGTTCTCGATGCTGATGATGTTGGAGCGGCTTCTCCGACTGAGCAGATAACTGTTGCTGACTCCGGCGCGGTCACACAAGCACTCGACCCCAACAAGGTCTATGTGTTCACGGGCGACTTGACTTCGCTCACGCTCACGCTTAACGCGCCCGTTGCGGGGATAGCCAACATCTACCAAGTATTCTTTTTCAACGGCACGGCGGCGGTCAATCTCGTCTATCCGTCTAATGTGACCTTTGCTGATGCGGCTTTCGCTCCAGCGGCGGACTTGTGGACGGAGTTATCCATTCAGTATGTCTATTCGACCACCGAGGACAATGTGACCACACCGCACTATTTCGCTCATGGGAGCAACATCGAGGAGGGAGTCAAATGAGCATTTTGCAAATACCCCGCAGGGGGACGATGGGCGGGAGTAAATTAAAGAGGCCTGATTATATTCGCCCAAAGGGGGTGGCAGAAAGCGCAAGTTATATTGATGGTGCGGTTTATGGAGTGTTGACAGATTTTGTCCTAAAGCCCAATCAAACATATTCCATTACTGCAAGGAGAAGAGCTTCACCGTTTTACACAAATGTTTTTGGTGCTTCGCTTGTGGATTATTATCCATTTTGGAACGGTTCTCAGTTTTATTTTTCTAGCAGTTATTTTAACACCGCGGTATTGCGCGTAGGCGTTAAAACAACCTCCACTTTTACGAACACTTATAACTTTAATGATACCCTCATGTATGTTTTCCGTGGGGGGAGCCATGATCGAGGCGAAAACATGGACTTCTACGAACTAAAAATATCGGAAAATAATAATGTTGTTTTTGATGGTATAGCAGATTTTGACGCAAATGGAAACGCCTGCATACATGACATCATTGCCGATAAATACTACTACGCCACAGGCGGCACGGACAAGTTTGAAGGAGGTTGGGATTAAATGTACGGCACACTTAACAACGGCAATCTCATCCCCGCTCCTCGCCGCATTACGCTTGGCGAGTGGACGGTCATCAACCCCACCGACGAGCAGTACGAAGCGGCGGGATATCTGCCCGTGCGCTACACCGACCCGCCTATCCCCGACGAGGGTTATTACCCCGTGAGCGGATGGGAGGAGCAGGACGGCGAAATCGTTGAGGTATGGGCGATTGTACCTAACCCCGAACCCACACCCGACGAAGCCCTCACCCGATACGCCAACGAACTGACGGGCAAGAACGATCCTGACCTTGTGTCGGCAACCGAATCCTTGATAATTAAATTTACGGAGGAATAAAAGTATGTATTACTACACCATTGAAATTCAGAACCGCGCTGATGGCATTGACAATGTACAGCCGATTGTTACTCGGCAGAGCCTTGCTACTGGTTTGTCGTATTTCTACGACCGTTGCAGTAAGATGGCTGGCACGACACTCTACCCAACTGTTACACTGATGCTTATCGACAGCAACGGTAATGTTATTGAGAACAAACACCTCGAAACTGCGTACACTTCCGAGGAAGAGTAATGGATAACAGCATTTTAAACACAATAAATAAAATGCTCGGAAATACAAATGGAGATTTTGATACTGATGTAATTATACATATTAATAGTATTTTATCCATATACCAACGTCAGATTGGAAGGTCCCCCGAAACCTTTGTTCAAATAACAGGACCTGATGAAACTTGGGATTTATTGAATTTAGACAATGAACATTTGTCAGACTTTAAGACATATTTGTATTTGCGAGTGAAAAAACTATTTGATCCTCCTACTGGAGGAACAATGGAGGCGCTTAATAGCTCAATTGCTGAGTTTGAGTGGCGCTTATCAATTGAATAATTAAGGAGATTTATAATGGACGAGCATACATATTTGGTTCATTATGGTGTTAAAGGAATGAAGTGGGGCAAGCATAAGGTTCAATACGAAGATGAAGGCTCGACCCCAAGCAGCAGAAATCAGCATCTTGCTGGATCTACTGGAAGAAAAGTAAGATATTCTTTATCCAAT
>Ga0310690_10000980_pt1 | contig 54477 bp, 49 predicted proteins | sample AusTroGonzalo_MG_2_FD_207661 | JGI IMG/M metagenome (GOLD analysis project Ga0310690, IMG submission 207661) | Bovine rumen microbial communities from tropical cattle in Woodstock, Queensland, Australia - Gonzalo_04 (v2) (version 2) | ecosystem: Host-associated > Mammals > Digestive system >... | reverse complement strand
CGAAAGGAGCGAGGCGCTGGACGAAAAAATCAAAAGAAATGACAAGATCAGTCAATGCAGTGGCTTCAAGAGCCAGAAGAAAGAAAATCCTGAAGAAGACCAAAGGTCAGTTCAGCACGAGAAAGAATGTCTGGACTGTGGCGAAGAACTCTTACGAAAAGGGTCAGACCTACGCTTATCGCGACAGAAGAAACAAGAAGCGCGAATTCCGCAGCCTGTGGATTGTCCGTATCAACGCCGCCGTGCGCGAGTACGACATGAACTACAGCCAATTCATCAACAAGCTGACGCAAGCCGGCATCGAGATCAACCGCAAGGTCCTCGCCGACCTCGCCCTCAACGATCCTCAAGCCTTCAAGGCCATCGTCGACCAGGTGAAGTAAATCGCGTTATTGTTACGATAACAAGAGAGTCCCAGCCATTGCGGTTGGGACTTTTTTTCGTATTTTTGCAGACTATGAATTTCAAACTCGTTTCCGATTTCGAGCCCACCGGCGACCAGCCCGAAGCCATCAAACAACTGGTGGACGGCCTGAACCGTGGCGATCATGCCCAGACACTGCTCGGCGTGACGGGTTCGGGCAAGACGTTTACCATCGCCAATGTGCTGGCACAGGTGAATCGTCCCGCCTTGATATTGAGCCATAACAAGACCCTGGCTGCACAGCTTTACGGCGAGTTCAAGCAGTTCTTTCCCGAAAACGCGGTGAATTACTTCGTTTCCTATTACGACTACTACCAGCCCGAGGCTTTCATTCCAGCCACCAACACCTATATAGAAAAGGACCTCGCCATCAATATGGACATCGACAAGATGCGTCTCGCCACAACATCGGCGCTGCTGTCGGGGAGGAGAGACATCATTGTGGTCTCTTCGGTGTCGTGCCTTTATGGTATCGGCAACCCTGACGACTTCGGCAAGAATGTCATTTATTTGGAACAAGGCATGAAAATCAGCCGTGACGATGTGGCCAAGGCTTTGGTGGGGGCTTTGTATGTACGTAATGAGATAGAGTTCACCCAAGGCAAGTTCAGGGTGAAAGGGGAGACGATGGACGTGTTTCCTGCTTACGCCGACTATGCCTACCGCATCGTTTTTTGGGACGACGAAATCGACGGCTTGGAGATGTTCAACCCTGTGACGGGCAGAAAGATGGAGAATCTCTCTGAACTGACTATCTTCCCCGCTAACATTTTCGTGACCTCGCAAGCCAAACTCAATTCCGCCGTAGTAGAGATTCAAGACGATATGTTCAAACAGGCCGAGTATTTCCGTGAGATTGGCAAGAATTTGGAAGCCAAACGACTGGAAGACCGCGTGAATTACGACATCGAGATGATGAAAGAGTTGGGCTATTGCTCGGGCATTGAGAATTACTCGCGTTACTTCGACGGGCGCAGTCCCGGCACGAGGCCTTTCTGCCTGCTCGATTATTTCCCCGACGACTTCATCACTGTCATCGACGAGAGCCATGTCACCATCCCGCAGATTCGTGGCATGCACGGCGGCGACCGTTCGCGCAAGCAGACTTTGGTGGAATACGGCTTCCGTCTGCCTTCGGCTTTGGACAACCGCCCCTTGCAGTTCGATGAGTTTGAGTCATTGACGGGACAGACCATCTATGTCAGCGCCACGCCTGCCGACTTCGAGTTGCAGCAGAGCGAGGGCGTGTATGTGGAACAGGTGATTCGTCCCACGGGCTTGCTCGACCCGATTATCGAGGTGCGACCCAGCTTGAACCAAGTCGACGACCTCATCGACGAAATCCACAAGGTTGTGGAGAAGAATCAGCGCGTGCTTGTCACCACCTTGACCAAGCGCATGGCCGAGGAACTGAATACCTATCTCAACGGCTTGAAAATCAAGACGCGCTATATCCACTCCGATGTGGAGACGATGGAACGAGTGGAGATCCTGCAAGGCCTCCGTATGGGCGACTTCGATGTTTTGGTCGGCGTCAACCTCTTGCGCGAAGGCTTGGACCTGCCTGAGGTCAGCCTTGTGGCCATCCTTGATGCCGACAAAGAGGGCTTCCTCCGTTCCGAGCGTTCATTGACGCAGACCGCTGGACGTGCCGCCCGTAATGCGGAGAGCAAGGTCATCATGTATGCCGACACCATTACCGATTCCATGCGCAAGACCATTGATGAGACCGCTCGTCGTCGCGCCAAGCAAATGGCTTACAATGAGGCGCATGGCATCGTGCCTAAGACCATCGTCAAGGCCATCGACAATTCGTTAGGTACCTTGAAAGGCGGTCAGCCGGTGGCTTATTCACAAGACAATGAGACCACGATGGCCGCTGAATCTCAAATGGCTTCCATGTCGAAAGAGCAATTGCAGAAAGCCATCCAGCAGGCCAAGAAAAACATGGAGAAAGCCGTCAAGGAGATGGACTTCATGGCAGCAGCCAAGTTCCGTGACGAGATGCTGCAACTGCAAATCGCGATTGAGACACTCCAATAACCATGTCAGCCCAGACCCGCGCCATATTACAGCAATACTGGGGCTATCCCTCGTTCCGCCCCCTTCAGGAAGACATCGTCGACTCCGTGATGGCAGGGAAGGACACGCTTGCGCTGCTGCCTACGGGTGGCGGCAAGAGTATCTGTTTCCAGGTGCCGGCCATGGCAATGGAAGGTTTGTGTCTTGTCATCACGCCGCTCATCGCGCTGATGAAAGACCAGGTGGCGCATCTCGTGGACAAAGGCATTCCCGCCGCAGCCATTTATTCAGGTATGCACCCTGATGCTTTGGAATTGGCTTATAACCAAGCGGCTTATGGTCGGCTGAAGTTCCTCTATGTCTCGCCCGAACGCCTGCAGACGGATGCTTTCATTGAGGTCTTGAAACGGATGAAGGTCTGCCTGCTGGCCGTCGACGAGTCGCACTGCATCTCGCAATGGGGCTACGACTTCCGTCCGCCGTATCTCAAGATTGCCGACATCCGGCCCTATATGCCTAAGACGCCGGTCTTGGCCTTGACCGCCACAGCAACGGCCAAAGTGGTTGATGACATCCAGTTCCGTCTGGGCTTCAAGCAGGAGAATGTCTTCCAGAGTAGCTTCGAGCGCAAAAATGTGACTTACAATGTGGTGCACGAAGCCGACAAATACGGCATCTTGTACCGTAAGTTGGAAGCCATGACTGATGGCAGTGCCATCGTGTATGTTCGCAACCGAAAACGCACGCAGGTTATCGCCGACTGGCTCAACTCGGTGGGCATTTCTGCAACATTCTATCATGCCGGATTGGATGCCAAGACCCGCGACGAGCGCCAAGACCTATGGATGAAAGGTAAGGTGAAGGTCATCGCTGCCACCAATGCCTTCGGCATGGGCATCGACAAACCCGACGTGCGTCTCGTCATCCACATGGACTTGCCTGACAGCATCGAGGCCTACTTCCAGGAGGCGGGTCGTGCAGGCCGCGACCTCAAGCCTTCCGAGGCTTTCCTGCTCGTTTCGCCTGCCGATATCAAGAAATTGCAGGAAAACCTGTCGCAGTCTTTCCCTGAACTGGAACGCATCAAGTTGATATACAATGCGCTTGGAAACTACTTCAACATTCCCGTCGGGGCAGGGGAGAATGTATCCTATCCTTTTGTCATCAGCGATTTCGCCAACCGCTATGGCTTCAATATCGTCGAGGTGTTTCATACCCTGAAAATCCTTGAGAAAGAAGGATTCTTGATGCTCTCCGACAGTTTCGACGAGCCTTCCAAGGTGATGATCAAGGCATTGCGCGATGACATTTACGGCTTCCAAGTCAACAATCCGCAATACAGCGAACTGGTCAAGTGCATGTTGCGCGGCCTCCCAGGCGTGCTGACTGATTTCGTGAAGATTAACGAAGAAGTCTTGGCAAAGAAGACTGGCTTGACGACGGAAAAAGTGCAAGAGCAATTGAAAAAGCTGGAGTCCTACAACTTTTTGTCCTACGCGCCGCGCAACGACAAGCCTCAGGTGCTGTTCTTGACCGAGTTTGTCGACACCAAGCATTTCGGCCTTTCCAAAGAGAATTATCACGACCGGAAGAAGGATGCTGAAGCCCGCGTTAAAGCTGTCATCGACTTTGTGAACAACGACAAGGAATGCCGCAGCGTGCAGCTGTTACGCTATTTCAATGAGAAAACCAAAAAGACTTGTGACCGTTGCGATGTGTGCATGAAGCGAGGCAAGGGCCTTGTGTCCTACGGGACGATAGAGGAGAAGCTGGAGAGCGTGATGAGCGAGGAGTCACAGCCGATGAAAGAGGTTCTTTCCCAATGCCGTGAGTTTGAGGAGGATGAAGTGCTGGAAGCCATCCGTTTCCTCGTCGACAACGGCGTGTTGCAACTTGAAGGCGACGGCTCGTTGTCGCGGAAAGGGCACAAAAAAAGCCGTCATTGAGTGACGGCTTTTTCGTGTTGCTTGATATCCTTATTTCAGGATGTTGGCAGCGGCTTTGAACTTCACGATCTTCTTAGCGGCGATCTTGATAGCCTTACCCGTTCTGGGGTTGCGGCCTTGTCTGGCGGGGCGCTTGGCCACGGCCATGGTGCCGAAACCAACGAGGGCGATCTTGCCGTCCTTCTTCAGTTCAGCTTTGGCAACATCCAGGAATGCGTCGAGAGCTTTTCTCGCATCGACTTTAGTCATGCCGGCCTTTTCGGCAGCAGCGTTAATCAATTCTACTTTATTCATAATTAGTATTAAATTAGTTGGTTAAACTTTTTGCAGCACAAAAGTAGTGTATTTTTGACAAATACAAGTGTTTTTGAGAAAAAAATGCACTTTTTTGATGAAAAAAAAAGCGTTTTTGGTCAAAATCGGGCTATTTCATTCATTTTAAAGCAGCTTTCCATGCCCCATTAAGCTGCGTGCCCCTCAAAAAGTCGTCAATTGGCATGGCCTTTTTCCCAGCCTGTTGCACCTTCGTCAGGTTGATGAAACCATCACGAAGAGCGATTTTCAAATATTTTTTGTTGTCGGTGACCACGGTACCCACGGGAAGCCTGGCCTCTTTTTGTTCGATTTGGGCAGAAAAGACCTTCATCTCAATGGTTTCGCCCTCTGCGGAGACGAGTTGGGTATGGGCCGCAGGGTAGGGCGACAAGCCTCGGATGTGGTTGTAGACCGTCTGGCAGTCTTGGCTCCAGTCGATGAAGCAGAACTCCTTGGAAATCTTTGGCGCGGGCTTCAGCTCTTGTCCCACGGCAAGCGTTTCCTGCGTCTGGGCGCTGACGGTCCCGCTCTCAATCTTCTTTATTGTCTCCACCACGACCTTGTTGCCCAATAGCATCAACTCGTCGTGCAGCTCGCCTGCGGTCTCGTTGGGACGAATGTCGACCTTTTCGCGCATGATGACGGCGCCCTTGTCGATCTCCTCGTTGAGAAAGAAAGTGGTCAGTCCCGTCTCGCGCTCCCCGTTGATGATGGCGAAGTTGATGGGGGCAGCACCGCGATATTGGGGAAGGAGCGAAGCGTGGAGGTTGAAGGTGCCCAACTCAGGCATCTGCCAAACCACGGCAGGCAGCATCCTGAAAGCCACCACGACGAAGAGATTAGCCTCGAAAGCAGCCAACTGCTCCAAAAAGGCAGGGTCTTTCAGCTTCTCGGGTTGCAGCAAAGGCAGCCCGTGTTCCAAGGCGGCTTGCTTCACGTCGGAATATTGTATCTTGCGGCCACGACCTGCGGGCTTGTCGGGCATGGTGACCACCACGGCCACCTCATAACCAGCCGCGAGGATAGCTTCGAGTTGTGAGGCGGCGAATTCGGGTGTGCCGAAATAGGCGATTCTAATCTCGTTCTTCATGGGCTGTCAAAAAAAATCCTGACTCGTGAGAGCCAGGATAATTGTTTTGATTTGATTTGGTTTTTATTTGGCCTTTTCCTCGAGGTAGGCGATGTTCTTGCTGATCTCGAAAGCCTCGTTGCTTAACGGGTAGTCCTTCTTCAAGGTCTTATAAGTGTCAAGGGCCTTGTTGTAGTTGCCCATGATCTCGTGGGTCATGCCCAACTTGACGAGGAACATCGGCGTTGTGAAGTCATTGGGGTTCTTCTTGGTGGCCTTCTCGTAGTAAGAAACGGCGTTATTTTGGTCGCCGAGTTGGAGGTAACAGTCACCGGTGAGACCCAAGGCCATAGCCGACAGCACTTGGTCGTCGTTGGTGTACTTCTTGAAGTACTCGATGGCTTCTTTGTAGTTACCTTCTTTCATATAGCAAACGCCTGCATAGTAGGCAGCGAGTTTGCCAGCCTTAGTGGAACCGTATTTGTCGACGATGTCGAGGAAGCCGACCTTTTCGCCGTCGCCGTTCAAGGCAGTGGCGTAGTTTTCGTTCTCCATATAATAGGAGGCGAAGTCGATGGCCTGGCTGGCTTGCTGTTCAAAGGTGATTTCCTGCGGGAAGCTAAGGTTCTTGGCGGCCTCGTTGCGCTTCTTGTTGTAGTTGGTGATGCCATAGATGGCGAATGCAATGACCAACAGGGCAATGAGGATGATCCACAGGATCTTTTGGTTGTTTTCAATCCAAAGTTCAGTCTTACTTAATGCCTCTTCGACGTTTTCAAGTCTCTCGTCTCCTTGTTTTGTGTTCTGTTTTGCCATAGTTTTTCAAAATTTTGAGCTGCAAAAGTACGCTTTTTCGGCTTACCATCGACCATTTTTCTGGAATTTTTTCTTTTTTCGTAATTTTGCAAGCCATTTTATAAGAATACTGCCGATGAAGAAAGCAATAATATACGATGGGCGTGAGTCACAGGGGCTTGAATTGCAGCAAAATGCGGCCCGCGATGAAGCTATGCTTGCCTTCCTGAGTCAGTTCATCACCGACGAACGGAAACAGCGTTTCGAGGAGGTGCTCGACTTCCGCACACGCCATATTACCATGGTCTTGGAGGACATCTTCCAGCCCCACAATGCCAGCGCGGTGCTGCGCAGTTGCGACCTCCGTGGCATCCAGGATGTGCATATCGTGGAGAACAACAACCATTATGACGTGAATCCCGATGTGGTGCTGGGCAGCACGAAATGGCTCAACATGTATTATTATGAAAAGGGTGAGTTCAATACGCCCGAGGCTTACCAACAGTTACATGAAAAGGGATATAAAATCGTTGCCACTTGTCCGCATCGCGACGACTTCACGCCCGACACCCTGCCGCTCGACCAGCCCATCGCCTTGGTCTTTGGCACGGAGAAACTCGGCCTTTCCGATTACGCCGTGGAGCACGCCGACATGCATGTCCGCATCCCTATGTATGGCTTTACGGAGAGCTACAACATCAGCGTGTCGGCTGCTTTGTTGATGTACACCTTGACCAACCGCCTCCATGCCTCCACCGACATTGATTGGCATCTCACCGAAGAGGAACGCAACGCCTTGCGCCTCGTCTGGACGCGCCGCTCGCTGAGCCGCATACGACAATACGAACGTAAATTCTTTGAGCTGCATCCTGAGTTCGCCTGAATCCTGACGCAATATCCGATTATTTTCCCCGTTTATGTTGCATAAGGCAAAAATTTGTACTTTTGCGCTGAAAAATCATTGACAATGAAAAAGGTTTTGATCATTATATTCGCTTTGGTCATCATGGCACTTCCCTCGTGCAAGAAGACCAGATATTGCAAATGTACCACCATGCAAAATGACGAAGTTGTTGAGCTTGGAGATGACTATTATACCATTGAGGACGGCTCGTCCTGTAACGACAAGTCGAAGGAAATCGTAGGCTGGGGCCAGGTAATCTGCACCGAGGTCTCCGAGTATGAGGTGACGGGCCAGGAACACCATTGGTGGAACGACATCTTCGGCGGCGGAAACAATAACAACAATGGTGGTAATAATGGTGGGAATGGAGGACATTAAAATTTTGCAAACTATTAATATCTAAGAATATGAAGAAGTTATTATTGGCTATTGCCGTTGTCGCGCTTGTCATCGGCGCAAGCTCATGCAACAAACAGAAGAAGTGCCAATGCACTTGGAAAGTGGGTAATGCCACGGTAGAAGGCGATGTGTTCCTTACCGAGGAAGGCAAGACCTGCAGCGACTACGAGGCTCAATGGACTTATTCCGAGATTGATTGCCATAGGGTCTATTAATGCAGCTATCAACTAACTAAGGCACATGCCCAAGCGTGTGCCTTTTTCTTTTTATGAACAAAGTCTTTGGCATAGTTCCCATCATCATGAAAGTTCTGCTCGGACTTGTCTTTATTGCCTCTGCCATCCTGAAGGTCGTCGATATGGACCAGTTCGAGATTTATGTCTATAGCTACCATTTCTTTAGCCTCAACACCTCATTCATAGTGGCACGAGTGGCCATTATCATCGAATTGGTATTGGGCATTGGATTAGTTTCCAATACTTTGCATAAACTCTACTGGTGGGGGAGTATGGCTATGCTGGTGGGCTATACCTTATTATTAACCTATGCGCTTTGTCTGGGCCGCACGGACAACTGCCACTGCTTCGGCGACTTCCTGCAACTCGATCCCAAGCAAAGCCTCATCAAAAATGGCATCCTCATCTTGCTTTTCCTTCCGCTTTATTGGATGGGAGAGTGGAAGACGCCTTTCCGGTGGCTGATACTTTGCCTGGCCATCATGGGGTCAACCATTGGAGTGTTTGCGGTTTCACCGCCCGACAATTTCACTTCTGCCTCCAATCCAGAGCAGAACCTCCAAATGACGCTTTTCGATGAGATGCTGGATGACAAACCCTTGGATAGCCTGCATCTGAAAGAGGGAAAACAGGTGGTTTGTGTTTTCTCGACGGGTTGCGAGTACTGTCAATTGGCGGCCCGCAAGCTCTCACTGATGCAGCAATATTATGGCTTCCCGGAAGAAAACGTCACCTATGTTTTCATGGGCAGCGAAGACGGCATCGAAAGGTTTTATGAACTTTCGGAGTCGGCGCGCTATCGCGATGTGCTCTATCCCGATGTGGTGCGTCTGCTGAGGGCTATAAACGGCAACTTCCCCGTCATCGCGATGATGGACAACGGGGAAGTCGTACATGAATATGGTTTCCGCAATATGGATGAGGCGGAGATCAAGGCGTTTATGGCTATGTAGGGCTGTCACACTGTGGCAGCCGTACAAGCCAAACGTATCAAGGCCTCCTGTGCAAATCTCCCGTCTCGTCGATAACCTGCTTCTTCCATGAATCCGGATAGCCGGGCTGCTTGGGACGGGCGGGATAGCCGTAGCCGTTGCGCTTGAACTGGCCGTTCTCCTCTTGTTTGACATTGCTATCCAAGTACTTCACCAACAGGTAGTTGTCCAATTCTCTCCAGGTGGCCACGGTGTTGTGTCCGGCTTGGTTGGAGAAGTCGGTGAGGTAGGCGATGGCCTGCTTCGGATCGTTGGCGTAGAGGCTCAAGGCCTGGTTGTCGGCGAAATTGACCTGCTCCTGATAGCCGCTCTCCAATTCGTTTTGCACATCTCGGATGTCATCGATGACGCGGTCGTAGAACAGGTACTTGAAATGCGCCAGGCGGTTGAAGACCCAGAAGGCAGCATTGTCGCTGTAGGTCAGCATGTCGCCATTGCCCGAGCGGTACTCGATAGGCACCTCGGTGATGGAGCAGTAGAAGGGCGTGTAGACGGTGGAGTTGGTGTCGTCGACGCCGAACCAAATGATTCCGCCGATGGGGTTGGGTAACCAGTTGCGGCTCTGCGCGATGAAGGAGAAGCCCGTCTGTACCACCTCAATGCTGCGCTCGTTGAAGTAGGGCGTGCCTTCATATTCCCAATAGAGCGGGTTGTAACGGAAAGGCGAGCCGAAGGGGCCTCCGCCAATGTCCTGCGTCTTGTCCAACTCGGTGCCTTGGAAGTGGTCGCGCTGGAAGGCCATCATGTCGCTGAGGCTGACCTTGTTCTTCGGCTTGACATACAAAGGCATGCGGTGGGTGAGGTCCTTGCCCATGACATAATCCCAGTATTCGTCCATGCCGTCGCAGACCTTGTTGAACATGGTCCACACGCGGAGGTCGCAGATGCGGGCCGCGCTGAAGTCGACGGGGGCGTAGGCTGCCGAGAAGTCGAAGTCCTTGTCCTTGCCACTGAAGTAGCCGTGACGACGGGCGACATCGATGATGTCGTGCGAGTAGATGACTTCCACCTCTTCATTATAGAGCTTCTTCCAGTCTTTGTCGGTGATGCTGGTCTTACCGTTGCGGAGCTGGAAGGTGGTAATGCGGGCGGCGTTGGCGTGACCGCTTACATAGCCGTCAGGGATGCGGATGGCCACCCAAACGGCGCCACAGTCGGCATTGATGGTGTCGCCAGCTTTGGTCACCATCGGTGTGTAGCCCTTGGGCATGATCTCCATATACCACACTTCATTGGCGTCGCTGATCGAGAACGACTCGCCGTCCGAGCCATAGCCGTATTCCGCCACCATGTCAGCCATGATCTTGATGGCTTCGCGGGCCGAGGTGCTGCGCTCGAGGGCGATGAACATGAGGCTGCCGTAGTCGACGATGCCCGTCGGGTCCATCAGTTCCTCGCGTCCGCCGAAGGTGGTCTCACCCAAGGCGACTTGGTTCTCGTTGATGTAGCCCACAACTTGATAAGTATGAGGCGATTGCGGAACACTGCCGCGGGGTGCGTTGGTGCCACGGTCGTAGCACACGCGCATGCTGCCTGCAGGCCAGTCGGCGGCAGGGGTGAAGTAAAGCTCGCCGTAGCGAATGTGGGAGTCGGCACAGTAGCTGATGAAGTTGGAGCCGTCGACGCTGGCACCTTTGGTAATCAGGAAGTTGGTGCAGGCCTGCGATTGACCGAAAGCGGCAAGCAGGATGATGATAAGAAGTGCTTTGATGGTTTTCATGGTGATTAAGTTATTTGTGGCAAAGATATGATTATTTTTGCTTACTTTTGCGGAAAAATAGTCATAATGCAATCCACCATTCCATTAGCAGAACGCCTGCGCCCCACGACGCTCGACGACTACATCGGTCAAAAGCACATCATCGGTGAGAATGCCGTGCTGCGCCGTGCCATCGAGAGCGGGCGCGTGCCTTCCATGATCTTCTGGGGACCGCCCGGCGTGGGCAAGACCACCTTGGCCTTCATCATCTCCAAACAGGTCAAGCGGCAGTTCTTCCAGCTGAGTGCCGTCAGCAGCGGTGTGAAGGAGGTGCGTGAGGTCATCGACCGTGCCCGCATGGCCCCTGAGGCACCTGTTTTATTTATTGATGAAATCCACCGTTTCAGCAAGTCGCAGCAGGACTCACTGCTCGGCGCTGTGGAGCGTGGCTTGGTCACCCTCATCGGTGCGACCACCGAGAACCCCTCGTTTGAGGTCATCTCGCCGCTGCTGTCACGTTGTCAGGTGTATGTGCTCAAGTCGCTGGAGAAGGAAGACCTGCAGATTCTGCTTGACAAGGCGGTGAAGGCCTTGGAATGCGACTTCGGCAAGAAAATCACCGTCAAGGAACCCGAAGCACTGATGCAGATCAGCGGTGGCGACGGCCGTAAGCTGTTGAATGCCATAGAACTGGTTGTCACTTCGCTGAACGACCTTGACATGACCGCCGAGGAACTCGTCATCACCAACGACTTCACCACCGACTGCATCCAGAGCAACCTCGTGAAGTACGACAAGCAAGGCGAGATGCATTACGACATCATCTCGGCTTTCATCAAGTCGATGCGCGGCAGTGACCCCAACGCGGCCTTATATTACCTCGCCCGCATGATCGAGGCAGGGGAGGATCCGCTCTTCATCGCCCGTCGTATGCTCATCTTGGCATCGGAGGACATCGGCAACGCTAACCCTAACGCCTTGCTGCTCGCTAACACCTGCTTCGATGCCGTCAACAAGATTGGCTGGCCTGAGAGCCGCATCATCTTGTCGCAGACGGTGACCTACCTCGCGTCGTCGGCTAAGAGCAACGCAGCCGTGGCCGCCATCGACAAGGCACAGGCCTTGGTGCGTGAGACGGGCGACCTGCCTGTGCCGCTGCATCTCCGCAATGCCCCGACCAAGCTAATGAAAGACCTCGGCTACCACGACGGCTACAAATATGCTCACGCCTATGAGGGCAACTTCGTGGAGCAGGAATTTCTGCCAACCGAGATTTCTGGCACGGTTTTGTATGAGCCTCAGGATAATCCACGCGAGCGCGAGCTGCGTCGTGCCCTGCGTGAGAAATGGAAAGAGAAATACGGGTATTAACCGTAGGGGCAGACCTGCGTGTCTGCCCAGCCCCGTAGGGGCGACAGACCAGTAAGCAGGCGACGTAAGTCCCTGCTCTTAAAAGCGAATGCAATGAGTGATGACAACAAAGACAAAAGCGTAAGCCTGTGGAACCGGGTGCTGTCCACCAGCTTGAGCCTGCCGTTCGTGAATGTGGACCGCGACGAGTTCCTCACCAAGGAACTCTCCAAGTTCTGCACCCCGATGGAGGTGATGACGGCTTTGGACGACACCCCGCTCAAGGTGCTGAGCAAGAAAGAAATTGACAAACTGGCCAACCAGTGCATCAAGTATCACCTGACCATGGTGTGCGGCACCTCGGCCTTGATGGGGCTGCCTGGCGGCTGGTGGATGGCTGGCGCCATCCCCGTCGATATCACGCAGTTCTACGGCCACATCCTCTCACTGATGCAGAAGCTCATCTACCTCTACGGCTGGCCTTCGCTGACCAACGTCAACAAGCAGCTCGACGACGAGTCGCTCAATATCATGACGCTCTTCGTGGGTGCTATGATGGGCAACAAGTTGGCCGTTGAGGCCCTGACCAAAGTGGTGGCACAGGTCTCGAAAAATGCAAGCATCAAAATCTCTGAAACGGTCATGGCGCAATATGCCATCAAGATTGCGCAGTGGATTGGCATCAACATGACCAAGGAGGGCTTCGCCAAAGGCGTGGGCAAGGTGATACCCCTAGTGGGCGCACCTATCTCGGCTACTATCACCTACTACACCTTCCGCCCCATGGCGCGGCGGCTGAAGACCCATCTTGACGAACTCTATGATATGAAGCATTAAAACAAAAAATAGCACCCATAGATTCCCAAGGGAATGACATGGGTGTTTTTTTAGTTTGCTTTAATGCTTGAATTCCGTCTCGTAGATGTCGTGCAGCTGACGGTCGGGCGTCTGCAAGATGGCCTTGTAGTTCATATTCTTCTCCGTCATCAGCCATTCCGTGAACTCATCGACGAATTCCTTGATTTCGGATTGGTTCATCTTGATGTAAATCAAGTTGAGTTTGGCCTTTGCCTCGGTCTCGTTAAGCCCATCGTTGGCCATGATTTTTGCGGTGAGTTTGTCCATAAATTTTCCCATGTTGTTTTGTTTTTTGTGTTTTAGGTTGCAAATGTAGGAAAAAGTCGGGGTTTTGTCAAGGATTTTTGCAAAAGATTTATCTTTGCGGTGACAAAACCATTGAATCAACAAAGTAACATTGAAAATACTATGAGAAAGTTTTTTGCCTATTTCGCTTTGGCTGTCATGCTGTTTTCCGTGCAGGTTCTGATGGCCGCACCATTGAAGAATATGGAAGTCCGGTTGCTCCAACCCAACGGCGAGGTGATCCATTGTTTCGCCTCGGGCGACGAGTTCTACAACTACCTGCACGATGCCAATGGCTTTACCATTGTGCAAGGCGATGGCGGATTCTATTATTATGCCATGCATGACAATGCAGGCAAGGTCGTCCCTTCCGTTTACAAGGTAAACAGCGTCGACCCGGCTGCTGTGGGACTGCAACCTTATGTGAAGATCTCGGAACAGGAATACTACGAGCGTCGTCATATCCGTGAGCAGTATCTCAAAAAGCCCCAACAACCCGCTTCGCGTGAAATCAACCACGGACGCTATAACAACCTGGTGGTCTTCATCCGTTTTGCCGGTGATACCTATCACGACACGCCGACTTCTGCCGTCGACTCGATGTTTAACGCGGCGAATTATGAATCGATCTCGTTGCACAATTTCTACCATCACGCCTCGTATAACCAACTCGACCTGCGTTCCTATCTCTATCCCATCCCCGACGGCGAGACCATCCTTTCCTATGAGGACATCCATCCCAAGGAGTATTACATGCCCTACGACCCTGAGACCAACCCCATTGGTTATCACGACGGCGAGACCGCCGAGCGTGAGTTCTCGATGCTGGAGCGCGCCATTTATTATGTGGCCGACGAGGTCTCTGACACCCTCGATCTCGATTACAACGACGACGGTATGGTCGACAACGTGGTGTTTGTCATCAAAGGCACGCCCGGCGAATGGGCTTCGCTGCTGTGGCCGCACCGTTGGTGCATCTACGACCGTTATGTGTGGCTCAACGGCCTGCGTGTCTACGACTTCAATCTGCAACTCGAGCAAGGCGGCTATTTCAATGTCAGCACGCTCTGTCACGAGATGTGCCACTCCCTCGGCGCACCCGATCTCTACCACTACAACGGCGGCATCGACCCTGTGGGCAGCTGGGACCTGATGTGCGGCACGGCCGAACCGCCTCAGCACCAAGGCAGCTATGTGAAATACAAATACGGCCATTGGATTGACGACATCCCCGAAATCGATGCTTACGGCACATACGAGCTGGAGGCCGTTTCATGGGAAGGCAACCGTCGCAACGCCTATAAGATTCGCCTCAACAACAACCAGTGGCTTCTCCTGGAATACCGCAACGACCAAGACCTCTTTGACTCGAATGTGCCCGACGGTGGACTGCTGATCTACCGCATCGACACCCGCTACGACGGCAACGCAGGATGGAACGGCACCGATGTCTTCGACGAGGTCTACCTCTTCCGTCCCGACGGCGACGTGAACAACGCGGGCAACCTCAACCAAGCCAATTTCTGCGCCGAGCGCAATAGGACAGAGTTCAGCAAAAACACCAACCCAAGCATCTTCCTCACCAACGGACAAGCCATCGACTGGCAGAGTACCATCTACGACATCAGCACGAGAGGCGACCGCATGAGTTTCACCTACGGCCCCTTGAACCACATCGCGGCCCCGAGCCATTTCATCGTGAATGTTAACAGCCTGTCGCACGAGGTGGAACTATCGTGGGATGCCATGCCCAATGTCGAGGGTTATAACGTTTACTGTGACGGTATGGAAGTGGCCACCCACCTCACCGAGACGCATTTCGAGCATCCCTATACCGCCGCCGACAACGGCTATCACACCTATTACGTGGCTTCATATCAAGGTGAGACGCTCTCCGACTATGCTGAGCAGTGGGTCATTTTGGGCAACTACGAGACTATCCATGTCACCCTCACTTCCGACTCACCCTACGGCACCAAAGGCGGCGAGCTTGAAGTGCTCTATGGCCTCTCGGAGATGAAGACGCAATACCTCACCATCTATGAGGGTTCAAAGGCCGAGACTGATCTGTACGTTCCGGCCAACACTGAGGTGGGCTTCTTCTGGAACCCGGGCTTCGACCTCGAAAGCCAAGGCATCCATGTGACGGCCGTTCGCCAGAATGAATACGGAGAGGAGATCCTTTTCGATACGGAAGCCCCTGATGGATGCCTCACCCTATACACCGTGGCTGACACGGGCTTGGGTCTGATGCCGCCGCAAAACCTCACGGCTGTCTCTGAAGGCGCTAGCATCCGCCTGTCGTGGAGTGTCCCGACCGAGAACAACCGCTTTTCCGTGTATCGCGGCAGCAGGATGATTCAGGAGGAGGTCATCGGCTACAGCTATGTGGATGACAAAATCATGCGTTCGGGAACCTACGGTTATCATGTGGAGAATATAAGCGGTGCGTTGTCTACCTGGGACCCGGAGCGTTTGGCCTATGCTACGGTGATGAACTATTACTGCGAGCCGCCTCAAAACCTGACGGGCACTTACGACGGCAGCGGGCACTTGTCCCTCGATTGGGAGGCGCCTCAGTTCCTCGGCAATGGCTTGATGGCCTACGACAACAACCAGTTTGCTAGTCAAATGGGTTCCAACAGCCACAAATGGGGCATCAAGATTGAACCTTTGTATCTGGAAGTTTTCGAAGGCCGTCCTTTGACGCACTTGGAGATGTTCGACTGCTCGGAGGGGCAATACACCTATTCTATTTATAATGGCGAACTGGTCAACAACAACACGTTGATTTACACGCAGCAACGCGACATGGAGGGCACGCACGAGTGGGTGCGCTTTGCTTTGGACGAGGCAGTAAGCTACGATGCCACGCTGCCGCTTTGGATCTGTGTGTCGACCACGGGGGCCACAGAGCCTATCCCGTGCTGCGAATATGTTGGCGAGCCTAACAGCTGCATGATTAAGTCGGGTTCGTTCTGGAAGCCGGTCACTACCTACAATCGGTATGTGTCGTGGCTGTTGCGCGCCTACACCACGCCGGCCGAAGGCCGCAGCTTCTCCTACAACCTCTATTGGGGTCCCGAGGAGGGCGGCGAGGAACAACTCGTGATGGGTTATGATGGCCTGACGGCGACGGAGGCCTCCTGCAACACCACGGAGAACAGACGCTACAACGTCACGGCTATCTGGGACGGTCGTGAAACCGACCTTTCCAATACTGTCTATCTTGGTCCCAGCGTTGGTGTTGATGAATATACTACAGATTCACAAAGCTATGCCGCGTTTCCCAATCCTGTTAAGGACTTATTGACCCTCCAAGGCAAGGCGATGCGCCATGTCAACGTGTATTCAGTGCTTGGTGTTAGGCTGTATGACTGCGATATCCATGGCAGCCAGGTCGAGATGGACATGTCATCCTTCCCTGAGGGACTTTACATCGTGAACATCTTCACCGATGAAGGTATGAAGACCATGAAAGTGATGAAGCGGTAAACCGTTTTACCGACACATTAGGAAGGCTATGATGGGGGTGTTTTATTCCCTTTCCATCCCTGGGAAGGGTCTCGTGAACACCTTCGGGAAAGGCGTCTCAAACTCCATATCCTTTTTCTTGACGGGATGGTGGAAGCAGAGCTTGTAGGCATGCAGGCACAAGCGACCTAATGAGTTGTCGTAGGCCTCTGACTCTGTTCGACCGTATTTCGGGTCGCCCACCACAGGGTGCCCGATGTCGGCCATGTGGACGCGGATCTGGTTTTTGCGACCGGTCTCCAGCTGCAACTCAACCAAAGAATATCTCGGGTTGGAATACAACGTCCTGTAATAGGTCTCGGCGTACTTGCCCCCGTTGTCCACAGGACTGGAGTAGGTGATGAAGGCCTTATTGTCTTTCAGCCACGAGGCCACCATGCCTTCTTTTTTCTCCATGCAGCCACACACCACGGCCACATAGCGTCGGTCATAGACAGTGTTCTTCCAGTCTTCCTCAAACATCAAGGCCACCTCTTTGCTTTTGGCGAAGAGCATCAGGCCACTGGTGTCGCGGTCGAGGCGGTGGATGGTGTGGGCACGGCAACGTTGCTGGGTGTAGATGAAGTATTCGTTCAGAATGCCTTGCGCCGTGTCTTTCTCCTTGGTGGGGCTGTTGGTGAGCAGACCTTCCTTCTTGTCGATGACGAGGAGGTATTTGTCTTCGTAGACAATGCTCAGCCAGGGATTGTGGAAACGCTCTTTGGCGGTGGGCTTGCCGATTTCAACCACCATGCCCGGCTCAAGGGCGAAATCGTACTGGGTGGTGCGCTGCCCGTCGACCGAAACGGTCTTGTTGGCCAGCATCCTTTTTACCTTGTTACGGCTGATGCCATCCATCTTTTTCATCAGGAATTCCATCAGCGGCATTGGCTCCGTGACGTTGAATTTCAGTGGGTTGCTCTGGGAATGGGGAACTTTTTTGTTGTCTTTGTTCATGGAAGTCTTATTCCGTGGTTAGTGTGATGGTCTGCATAATGGTGGCGGTGGTGCCATCGGTATTGATGGTGGTGGGCATATTTAAAGTGGCAGTGATAGCTACTCCGGTTTCGTTGTCAATGAGCATTGTGCCGCTAATATCGCCTTCCACGTTTTCCGCAGTGATGGCTCCTGTAAGTTCGAGCTCTGTGGTTTTGTCCGTGATTTTCTTGACCGTGTACGTCCCATGAGATAGGGCTGCTATGCCGTTAATCTCGCTTTCGGTGTCTCTTGTCCATTGGCTGCCTTCGTATACCATCTCTTTAGGGAAAACGGCTGTAATTCCTTGCTGTTGAGGATATCCTTCTGGCACGCTGATCACGTTGCCGTATATGTCATAGACGATTTCAAAGTTTTTCTCAAGAAGCCCTTTGAGAGTGGCGGCCATCGAGGGGTCAGCGTCTTCCATATGATCCGAGTCAAAGTTGACGGTCCGTCCCATGAATTTGGTATTATAGGTCATCCTTTTCAAATGGGCTTGTGTGGTCACCAGGCTGTCGGTTTTTTCAGTAGCGGTCATATCCATTACCATGGTAATGCTGTTAGTCATTTCCTGTCCTTGGATGGTCATGATTTGGTCGATGGTGGATTTAATGGATACTGTTTCATCCACTTTTGGGTTGTATCTCAGCAAGACGCCTTGCTTTTTGCAATTACTCGAAATGAATGTCAATCCAATGAGGATGATGACTAATGGGATTGATTGTTTGATGAGTTTCTTCATGGTATTTGTTTTAGTGTTGTTCTCTTGGTATTAGAATGGTGGTGTGGTTTCATCACTCGTGATGGTCGGATTATAAGGCTCGATGTTCTCGTCGTCGTTCATCTTTGATCCATAGACCTGCGGCTGCTCGAACTGGCTGTTGGGACCGATGCTGGTGAAGCTGCTGTTGTCGAAGCCCTGCTCGAACTCCTCGAAACGGGCGTATTGACCGACGAACCTCAGTTCCACTTCGCCCAACTTGCCGTTACGGTGCTTGGCAATGTCGATGATGGTGTAGCCCTTGGGCTTGTCCTCGGCATCCACGCCTTCTTTGTAGTACTCGGGACGGTAGATGAACATCACCATGTCGGCGTCCTGCTCGATGGCACCCGACTCACGCAGGTCGGAGAGGATGGGCTTCTTCGAGCCGGGGCGTTGCTCCACGCTACGGCTGAGCTGCGACAGGGCCAAGACGGGGATTTCCAGTTCCTTGGCCAAACTTTTCAGCGAGCGAGAGATGGTGCTGATTTCCTGTTCGCGGTTGAGGCCCTTGTCGCCTTTGGCGGTCATGAGTTGCAGGTAGTCGATGAAGACCATCTGGATGTCGTGCTGCTGCTTCAGTCGGCGGCACTTGGCACGCAACTCGAAAATGGAGAGTTGGGGCGTGTCGTCAATGTAGATGGGCGCGTCGGTCAAGGGCGTGACCTTGGTGTTCAGCTGCTGCCATTCGTATTCGGCGAGGTCACCCGAACGCAACTTGTCGGCGGTGAGCGAGGTCTCGGTCGAAATCAGACGTGTGACCAGTTGCACTGACGACATCTCCAATGAGAAGAAGGCGATGGGTCGGTTGAATTGGACGGCGGCGTTGCGGGCCAGGTTCAAGGCGAAGGCGGTCTTACCCATGCTGGGACGTGCGGCCAAGATGATGAGGTCCGACTTCTGCCAGCCTTGCGTGATGCGGTCAAGCTCGGTGTAGCCCGAAGGCACGCCACGCAGCTTGTCATCGGCGTTTTTGGCCTTCTGGATCTCGGTGATGGCACGACTGACCAAGTCTTGCATCGAGTCGTAGCTGCGGCGCAGGTTGTTCTCGCTGATCTGGAAGAGGTTGTTCTCGGCTCTGTCGAGCAGGTCGAACACATCGGTGGTGTCCTCGAAAGCATCGTGGATCATGTCGGAAGAAATCAGAATTAGCTGGCGCTGAATGTGTTTCTGCATGATGATGCGGGCGTGGTATTCGATGTTGGCCGCCGAAACGACGCGGTTAGTGAGCTTCGAGATGTAGTATGCACCGCCCACCATCTCCAGTTCGCCCCTTTGTTTCAACTCGTTGGTGACGGTCAGAATATCAATGGGTTCGGATTTTCCAAAGAGCGACTTGATGGCGGCGAAGATCTTTTGGTGCTTGTCCAGATAAAAGGCCTCGGGCGAGAGGATGTCGATGACTTCGTTGACGGCCTCCTTCTCCAACATGAGGGCGCCGAGCACGACCTCCTCGAGGTCGGTGGCTTGGGGTGGGATGCGTCCTTGGCTGGCAAAGACCTGCTCTGGCGTCATCAAAGTGCGTTTCGCAGAGTCGCCGAAAGGTCGGCGGGTAGTGGTATCGTTTGGCATAAAAATGATATTTCGTTCGTTTTGGAGAGGCAAAATTACGCATTATTTTGCGACCCGAGTGAAGGCTGGACTTGAAGTTATCAACTACTTGAAAAGGTGTTGATAAGTTTTTGCAACCACCTCATTCTCAGTAATTAGGTCTTCGCGTGCCTGTTGATAACCTATGAGGTCGTTGCTGGTAGCTTCGAGCAGAATTCGGCTGTGTTCGAAGAGCTTAGCCTCACCGAAAAGGGCCGTTTCAAGGCGTTGTAGGGTGAGACCCCGCTTGATGGCAGGATGGTAGAAACGGGCCTCTTGCAGGACCTCGAAGAGGTTGAAGACCTTGTAGCCTACGGTCTGGTTTTGGATGATCTCGTGGCGGAGCAGGGTGGTGCTGAGATTTTGCGGCGTGAAGCATACAATCAGCTCATAATGGGAGAGTTTTTCGATGAGAAGAGGGATGGCTTCTTTCCAACGTCTGTGGTCATCAAAGCAGTCCCACACAAAACAGCCGTCAGCAGCCATGTCATCCCCATGTAGGCTTGTAACAGCAGCCATGTCATCCCTGCACGGGCTTGTGGGTGGCATGGGATCTATGGCTGCATCCTGCTCGTGTTCTCCCTGCAAAGCAAAAGCCAAAATCATCTCTTCGTATGGCCTCGTGCCGTCGAGTTCGGGTACGGCGGGACGATTCAAGAACAAGTTAAGAAATGCTACCGATTTAGGCTTGGGCTGTGGGGCCAACGAGTAAAGCGTCTTGTAATCAATGTAATACGAGTTGGTCTCCAAGGCTTCGATTTGATGCGCTTCCTCCGAGTCAGGCTCGATTTGTTGAAGCATCTTGGCGTTGGTATTCACGCCGTTGAAGTAACTCTGGAACAGCGTCTCATCATCTATCGCGGTGGTGAAGAGGAAACTGTTTTTTGGGATGAGTTTCCAGCAATGGCCTTGGAAATCACAAGGGTAGGGGTTATGGCATTGCGTCCCGATGTTGACGACGGGTGCATGCGGCAAAGCCACCACGGTCTTTAGCCGTTCCACGTTCTTGGCGACGAAATCTTCTCTTTCAACTACATACTCCATCACCGACTCCATTTTGAACAGCTGCTGCACATCGATAGGACCTTCTTTCACGTAGTCGCCGTTGAGGTACATGAGGCGGAAGTCGCTGAGCGGCACGCCGCAGCCATGCAGCACATAGTATTGCAGGGCGGCATCATTATAATAGGTGTCGCTGAGCCGCATTGAGCTTTTCACCTCCACAGCCAACCATTGGTCACCGTCGCGGACGAGCATATCCAACATGATGAGAGTGTCATTGTATTGAAAAACAGCTTCATACATCACCTTGACTTCGGGCTTGGTGAGGTTGTCCCAAGTCTCTTGCACCTTCTTTGGGAATTGAGAGGGTGAGCTGGGCGACATGTCGACACCGCCAGGGAAGACCTCATGAGCCAGCACGCCTACGTCGGTGCCGCGCTGGAACTTGGCCCGCTGCTCGATGCTGAGTTTGTCGCGCAGGTATGGGTGCTTCTTCTGCATGTACAGCGCCTTTTCGCACTGTAAGCCTTTGATATACGTCGATTTGGAGAGGATATGCATCTTTAGTTGGTGTAATCCACGCAGTCGTCGGGGATGAGCGGCAGGTAGTTGTAACGGCGCATGAGTTGGGCGATGGCGAGCACATCCTTCTGGCAGTAAGTCTTGATACGTTCCAGGTCGTTTTCCTGCCAGTACACGCAGCCTACTTCGCTGCCGTTGATGTCGTCCTTGGGCGTGGGGATGTCCAAGATGGCACAGAGCAGGTCCAAGGAGGTGAAGGTCTTGTAGTCGCCGAACTTCCAAAGCTCCATGGTGTCGATGAAGTTGGTTTCCCAAGGTTTCTTGCCTGCCACTTGCAGTACCTTCGGTATTTGTATGCCATTGACGAGCATGCGGCGTGCGATGTAGGGGAAGTCGAACTCTTTGCCATTGTGGGCGCAGAGCTGGGCGTATGGTGAGTCGTAGTGTCTGTTCAGCATGTCTGCAAACTCGGTGAGCAAAGCCTTCTCGTCGTGGTCATAGAACGACTTCAGGCGGAAACGGTCGCCGTTGAAGAAGCCCACGGAGATGCAGATGATCTTACCGAATTCGGCGTAGATGCCAGCGCGTTCATAGATGTCGGCAGGGGTGAGGTCCGGGTTGTCGCGGTTGAGTTGCTCGGCCTTGTGCGACCACAGCTTCTGCATCCGCTCGTTGAGTTGGTCGAAGGTCTTCTCTTGCGAGACGGTCTCGATGTCGAGGAAGAGAATCTTGGAAAAGTCTATCATAGTTGTCAGTTTTTAGTTGTTCAGTTGTTCAGTTGTCGCTTCGCGTCATCGCGAGGTACGAAGCGATCCAGTGAAAAAGCTATCTTATCTCTTGAAAATCAGTATATTTCCCTGTCGGTGTCACCGCTTCAATCTTCATGTTGGTAATATATGAATAAGGTGTACCTTCGCCGCAGAGCAAGGTGAAACGGTCGAGGTCGGCTTCCTCGCCTTCAGCCTCGATGTGGACGCAGTCGTCGGCATAGTCATTCTCCACATAGCCCACAAGGTTGCATTGCAAGCCGTAGCGGTGCACATAGCGGCGGAAACCCACGTTGAACACGCGACCGTAGATGCGTATGGAATAGGCTTTTGTCATAGGGCGAATTTAAGTCCGGGAATGGTCCTGAGCAGGGCGTAGGTGCGTTCCAGATGTTCCTTGCTTTCGATGTCGATGTTGTAGCAATAGCTGAGGTAGTTGCCTTTGCCGCTGCTCCTCACGTTGACGAAGCTATGCACCGTTTTCGCCTCGGATAGCGCCTTGCTGATGTTTTGCTTGGCTTCTTCCTGTGGGATTTCGGCGGCGATGATGAGTTTGATGTCGAAGTTCTGCGGGTATTCTACTTTTTTCTCTGTCATGTCTTTCTTTTCTGGAGGGCAAAGATAATAAAAATGTCGGGATTTGAAGTTTTGTCGTATCTTTGTGCCAAGAAAAATCGAAGCCATGGCAAAAAAACTAAACAGAATCGTCTTCACGCTCCGCGAGGGCGAGGATTTCATCCCTTTGATTTCATTACTCAAAGCCTGTGACTTAGTGTATTCTGGTGCTGAGGCACAAGAAGTCGTCACGGCGGGCATGGTGCTTCGCAACGGCGAGGTGGAGACCCGCAAGCGGGCCAAGATTACCGCTGGGGAAGTGATTATTTTCGAGAATTATGAGATTCTCGTTGAAGGGAGTAATTAGCCGTCTAATGGTGAGACCCTTTTTTTTGTTGATGCGATCTCCTTTTTGTTATTGGTATAGCAATCTTTGTGTCTGATACGGTGCCTGATGCCCTACCGTATTATATTGAATGGTGTGATTGTGACTATCGACTCATCCATTTGACTTGAAGGCATCGATAGCAAAAGCCCTCTGCGTCATCGACGCGGAGGACTTTTGCTATGCGGAGAGAAAGGGATTCGAACCCTTGGAACGCAAAGCGTTCAACGGTTTTCGAGACCGCCCCGATCGACCACTCCGGCATCTCTCCTTACTGCCTTGTCTGGCAGGGTCTTTTCAATATGAAAGCGACTTGCGCCGCTTGGCGGAGACAGAGGGATTCGAACCCCCGAAGCCTTTCGGCTTAACGGTTTTCAAGACCGCCGCTATCGACCACTCAGCCATATCTCCGCTGCAAAAGTACAACTTTTTTCCTTAGGTCGCGATTTTTCCCGAAAAAAAACTTTTTTCCCGCCGAAAAACCCTATCTTTGCAAAATTGTATAAACTGCGTTTTTATGAAGGCTTCGCGCGTCATGGTTCTCATGCTCCTGCTCGGTGCGGCATTGCTTGGCTGCACAAGGCAGGAACCGGCGTTCACCGAAGCCAACGCGCCTTGTCATTTCAACACCTATCCAGTGATAGACAGCCTCTTGGAGACCGACCCCGCCAAGGCCTTGGAAAGCCTGACTTCGCTGATGTCGGATGCGCAGAACACGCTCACTCCTTTGGATCAAATGGAGATGAAACTGCTCTTGGTTCAAGCCAAGTACAAAAACCGCTGCCTGACCGAAGACGACTTTGACTTGGATCCGGTGGCCGCTTATTACGACAGCTTGGTCATAATCTATCCCGATGACGCCGACTTGCAGTACTTCTGCGCCAAAGCCTATTATTATAAAGGTGCCCAGTGGTCGGTTGCCAACGACGATGTGGCGGCCTTCTCGCATTACCTCAAGGCCTTGTCGGTGATGCAACAGCGTGAGGATTGGAGTGCCAATCCCTATGCCAAGCGTTTTACGGCGTTGATTTACACACGTCTGTCAGAGATTCTTTACCGTTACGGCCTGGCCGACGCTGCCTTTGGGACCTGCCGTGAGGCTGCCGCCCATTATGAGTCGGAGGGCGACTTGGCGGCCATGAAACGCTTCGAGGCGGCTATTTACCAGTCACAGAAACAGTATGACAAGACCTTGGCCTGCCTGCAGGAAGCGGAACAATGGGCACCTGTCGACGAGCAGCTGTTGCAGCTGCCGTTGGGCGCGAAATATTTTGAGCTTCACCAGTATGACTCGGCCGTGCCGCATCTCGCTCAGGCCTTTGCCTATGGCGACTATTTCGCCCGCGTCGATGCTGCGGCCAAGCTGGCGGAGATTTTCCGCGACAAAGGGATGGCGGACCAAGAGTTGGCCTACACGCGCTATTTTGTTGAGAACTCGCTGATGGAGACGCGCATGGCCTCGAAGAAAATGGAGATTGAATACCTCTACGATGCTTTCCACCAAGCGAAGATGGAGCCCGTCGCGCCTGAGAAGGACGACCGCGCGCTGCCTCTTGTCTTGCCTCTGCTGCTCTTGCTCGTGATTGTGTTTATGGCCTATATCATTGTGCGTAACCGCAAGCGCATCAGCCATATAGAGGATAAAATTACGACCATCGAGCATAAACACGAACAGGAAACCGCCGACAAAGACCATGAGATTGAACAGATCTCACAAGAGCTTAACGATACCCGTGAGCAGCTTAACGCCCAGCGCGTCGATTTCGATGAGGCTTGGAGGCTATTCTCCGAGAGCGCCATCGTGACCAAAATCAAAGGCTCGGTGGAAGGGAAGGACATCATGATCAAGAGTGTGAGTGTGTATACCAAGCTGAAAATCAAAGAGATGGATTACATTGCGTTGGTGCGCGAGGCCAATCACTGCTTCCCTGACCTCTCGTCACGTTTCCTGAAAGACCATCCCGAGTTGAATGTGTCCGACTTGCGCCATGCCTGTCTTGGCATGCTCGGCCTGAATGATGCCGAAATCGCGGTCTTGGAGGGTATCTCGTATAGCGGCGCCAACCGTAGGACCAACAAGATTCTGTCGGCTATGGACCGGGGCGACAACTTGGAACAGGCACTTATTAGTTACTTGAAAGCAAAGTTTTAAAATATTGAAAAATAAATAGTTATAAGATATTTGTTGAGAATTGTTGAGAAAAACGATACAAAAAAGCAAAGAAAATGAGAAAACCATGGTTAATTTTGCCTTGCAAAAAATCTAACATCATGAATACATCAAGTTTTACGAAGAAAGCGATTGTGACCCTGATGCTTGTGATGGTCGCATTTGCGGGCTATGCCCAGAACAAACCAAAAGCCAAGAGGCTGAAATCCTATCTCTCCACCACGACCTATTGTGTCCCTGGCATGACGCCATACGTGGAGAACGCCCTCGCCTTCGATTGCCGTACTGCCGTCTACAAGGAGTTTGAACCCGGCAAGTTCAAGGCAACGGTGGAGATTGTCACCATCTTCAGGAAAGGGGAGGAGTCGGTGTTTTCAAAGGTGGCGCTCGACAGCCCCGTGGTGACCGACACGGCCAACCTTAGCGGTGCTTTCATCGACCAACAGCGTTTCTCCCTGCCCAACGGCGAATACCAGATGGAGGTCAGCGTCACCGACATGAACAGTGGCGATGCCTTGCCAAAGGTGACGTCAACGGTAGAGGTCAACTATCCCGACAATGTGCCTTCGGTTTCCGACATCCTTTTCTTTGATTCCTACACAAAGGCTTCAAAACCATCGACTTGCACCAAGAGCGGCTACGATTTCTTACCTCGTGTGTATCCTTACTATGGCCCCTCTGTGGACCGTATTAACTTCTATGCCGAGGTCTACAACAGCGACGTCATCTATGAAGAAGGCAAGTACCTGGTCAATTATTTCATTGAGGCCCTGGAGTCGTCGACCCGCATGCAGAACTTCTTCTTCGCCAAGCGCGTGGACGTGGGCAAAGTGAATGTGCTCTTCCATACCATCGACATCAAAGAACTGCCTTCGGGCAACTATTACCTCGTCGTCGAGGTGCGCGACCGTAGCAATGCCCTGATTTGTTCGAACAGCGCCTTCTTCCAGAGGAACAACCCTGGCGTGGGCTACGATATGCAGGACATTTCCGGCGTGAATGTGGACAATTCCTTTGTCAGCGAGATCACCAATCTCGACTCGCTTCGTCGCTTTATCCGCTACCTCGACCCGGTCTGCACCGAGATTGAGCGCAACTATGCTTCCAGCCTGGTGAAAACCACGGATGTGAAGACCATGCAGCAGTTCCTGCTCAATTTCTGGGTCTCACGTTCGCCGATGAATCCCAAGCAAGGCTTTGAGGACTACCTGGCCGCCGTCAAGAGGGTGAACATGTCGTTCAAGACCTCTTCCTATCCGGGCTATCGCACCGACCGTGGCTATGTGTTCCTGAAATACGGCCAGCCCGACGAAATCGTGGAAAAGCCTAATGAACCAGGAGCCTATCCCTACGAGATTTGGCAGTATTATGTGGTGGCCAACCAGCACAACAAACGTTTCGTGTTCATGTCGAAGGACTCGGCGGCCAACGACTACCAACTCATCCATTCCGATGTCATCGGCGAGGTCAACAACCCGCGCTGGCAGCTCGAAGTTTATTCGCGCCTGTATGGCCAGCCTGACGAAGGCGTCGACCAGACCAAGTACCAGGACATGTGGGGCTCGCATGCCGGTGACCTTTACGACAACCCGAGATAATCCATGTCAAACATCGGGTTCCATATCGCGAAGTTTTGGATGAAGTTCCTCTCCATCCATCCCTATTGGCTGCTCTACCTGAAGTCCGATGTGTACTGCTTTCTGCTCTATCACGTCTTCCGCTATCGTCGTAAGGTGGTGAGGCAGAATTTGTTACGATCGTTTCCCGACAAAAGCGCGAAAGAGATAAAGACCATAGAACGACATTTCTATCGCAACCTCTGTGACTTGTTTGTGGAGGCCCCGAAGATGATGTGCATGGGGCCTGAAGGCTACCGAAAGAGGATTACCCTCGTCAATACAGAGGTGATTGCTGAGTTGGAGGCGAAACAGAAGAACATCTTCTTTGCCATCCCGCATTCGGGCAACTGGGAGTGGTTTGGCAAGATGGTTCCCGAGCTGTCGAACAACAAAGGAATGGCCATTTATAAGATGGTGCAGAATCCAGTCTTTGAACAGCTTATGCTCTATATGCGCACCAAAGACTGTGACTTGGAGATGGTGGAGTCGAACACGGTGCTGAGGCGTCTGGCCCAGTTGCGCGACACCCGTACCGCTGTGTTGATGATGGCCGACCAGACCTCGCACGGCCTCGCCACCGACTATTGGACCGAGTTTTTGCATCAAGACACTTGTTGGTTTACGGGCATCGAGCGCATCGCAAAGAAGCTGGACTATGCCATCGTCTTCGTCAGCATGGTGAGGCAGGGCAGGGGCCGCTATGAGGTGTCCTTTGACCTGATCACCGATGACGCGCCGGCTTTGGCCAACGGAGAGGTCATGGAGCGATATGTGCGCCGCGTGGAGCGTTTCATCGAGGATAACCCTGACAACTGGCTGTGGTCGCACCGCCGCTGGAAACACGAAAGACCCGAGAAGGCATGAAAGTCGCCGTCGTCATATTGAACTACAACGGGCGGAAGTTCCTTGAGGAGTTCCTGCCTAATGTCATCGCCAACTGCGACCCGGCCTTGGCCGAGGTCGTGGTGGCCGACAATGCATCCACCGACGACTCCGTGGCCTTAATGCGTGAGCATTTCCCTGACATCCGCCTGATTGAGAATGGCAGCAACGGAGGTTTCGCCACGGGCTACAACCTCGCCTTACGGCAGGTGGAGGCGCAGTATTATGTGCTGCTCAACTCCGATATTGAGGTGACGCCACACTGGATAGAGCCCGTCGTTGCGATGATGGATGCCGACCCGAACATCGCCGCTTGTCAGCCCAAGATCTTGTCGTACTACCACAAGGAACAGTTTGAGTATGCCGGTGCCAGTGGCGGCTTCATCGACAAGTACGGCTATCCCTTCTGTCGCGGGCGCGTGTTCCAAAACCTTGAGACCGACGAGCACCAATACGACGCGCCGATGGAAGTCTTCTGGGCCACGGGTGCCTGCATGTTCGTCCGTGCCGACTTGTACCACCAGATCGGAGGCCTGGACGACAGCTTCTTCGCCCACATGGAGGAGATTGACCTTTGCTGGAGGCTGAAGAATGCGGGCTACAAAGTGTATTGCTGTCCGCAGTCGTGGGTGTATCACATTGGTGGCGGCACCTTGCCGAAAAACTCGCCGCGCAAGACCTACCTGAACTTTCGCAACAACCTTTCGCTTTTGGTGAAGAACCTGCCCAAAGAGCGCGTACACCGCACCATCCTCTATCGCATCCTTTTGGACTGGGTGGCGGCGTTCAAGTTCCTCTTTGAGGGCTGCCCGAAGGACTTCAGGATGGTCTTCAAGGCACATCGGGACTTTTACAAACGCCTGAAGACGCTGCGCGACAATCGCAAGGGCACCGAGCACAAGATGGTCAGCTGCATCTATAAGCGCAACATCGTTTTTGACAGCGTGATTCGGGGGAAAAAGAAGTATAGCGAATTGAAATCCGAAGATTTCACTTTGTAGAGACGCGAAATCGAAGATTAGCTTCGCTGAAATCGAAGATTCGATGAAATCAATGCAGAGCATTTCGACGGAGTCATTTATCGCGTCTTCCAACGCTTCTAGCCTTAAAACGGGATGCCTCTTTTCCCGAGTTTTTTTGACTAAAATCTTTCCAAAGATGTTTTATGTCGAAAAAATTATTATTTTTGCATAATTATTTCTACATAAAAAAAATGAATCCATTTGTAACCAAAGGCTATGTTTCGGCCAAGTATTTCTGCGACAGGGAGAAAGAAAGTAAACAGTTGTTGCGCGAACTTGAGAATGGCAATGATGTCGCTATAGTGGCAACTCGAAAAATCGGCAAGTCTGGACTGATATTGCATTGTTTTGACGCTTTCGACCTAAAAAAAGACTACAACCTGTTTTTTATTGATTTTTATTCTGTGGGTACGTTGCGTGAGATGGTATTTATGATGAGCCGCTCCATCGTGAACGCCCTTGCTCCCAAAGGCACCGTAAGATTGCAACAATTTGTTGCGGCGGTCAGGTCGATGTCGTTTGTGATGACTACCGATTTGACGGGACTTCCCAAACTCAACATACAGTTGGGAGACATCCGAGAGCCGCAGGTGTCGTTGGAGGAAATCTTCCATTATCTTGAACATTCAGACCGTCCTAACATCGTGGCCATCGATGAGTTCCAACAAATCTCCAAGTTCCCGGAGAAGAATGTTGAGGCTCTGTTGCGCACCTACATTCAGCAATGCCATCAAACCAAGTTCATCTTTGCTGGCAGCCAACGCCATTTGATGGGTGAGATTTTCACTAGCGGAGCGCATCCATTTTATCAAAGTGCGTCCGTTATGCACTTAGGTCCCATCGATAAGGAAAAATACCGTGAGTTTGCCTGCCATCATTTTGAGGAAGCAAACAAGAAGCTGGATGCCAGTGTCATCGATGAGTTGTACAACCGTTTTGAAGGCATTACCTGGTATATGCAGAAAACACTGAATGCTCTGTTTCTGATGCCGAATAATACACAGCACTATGGTATTAGCGAAATGGAAGAAGCCATCCAAAGTATCGTCGATTCCAATGATTTCACTTATGCCGAAAAGATGTTCCAACTGCCTGAAAAACAGAAGGAATTATTGTTAGCCATCTGTCAAGAGGGAAAAGCTACAAAAATCACTTCGCTCAATTTTGTGAAACGGCACAAGTTGTTTTCTACAAGTACCGTCCAATCTGCAAGCAAAGGGTTGCTGGACAAGGAGCTGATAACTGAAGAAAACGGAAGCTATTTTGTTTATGACAAGTTCTTCGAGATTTGGCTACGGCAAAACTATTGACTCTATTGCCTTAGCATACCCTTCCAGCCCTAATCCATATATCCATTTCTGGCATGCTTCGGCCGTATAGGAATGCCTGCGATACGGCTCACGTTTCGAGATGTCAGAAATGTGCACCTCGATAACGGGGATGCCGATGGCGCGGATGCAGTCGGCGAGGGCGATGGAGGTGTGGGCATAGCCTCCAGGGTTCATCACCACGGCATCGTATTGGCCGTCAGCCTCTTGCAGTTTGTCGATCATCACGCCTTCGTGGTTGGTCTGGAAATAGGAAAGCTCGTGTTGGGGGAAACGCTCGCGGAGCTGGGACAGGTATTCTTCGAAAGAGAGATGCCCGTAGATCTCGGGTTCGCGTTTGCCTAAGAGGTTCAGATTTGGGCCGTTCAGGATGAGGATTTTCATCTTCAAAATTTTTGCAAAAATAGCTTTTTTTGAGGACTTGACCGAAATTTTGGCCTCAAAAATTGGTGTGTATCAATTATTTTACTATTTTTGTGCAAAAATCAGGCGGTTATGAAAACTATCACATTAGGGAAGACCAACTTGAAGGTGAACAAGAACGGCTTCGGCGCCTTGCCCATTCAGAGAATCAGCGAAAAAGAAGCCGTGTATCTGCTGCATAAGGCCTACGACAACGGCATCAACTTCTACGACACAGCGCGGTTCTATACCGACAGCGAGGAGAAAATCGGTGCCGCCTTCGCCGACAGACGCAAGAAGGTTATCATTGCCTCCAAGACGGCTGCTACTACCATAGAGGACTTCTGGAAAGACCTGCACACCACGCTGAAGAACCTCAGGACCGACTACCTCGATCTGTACCAGTTCCATAACCCGAGCTATTGTCCGCGTCCCGGCGACAAGGACGGCCTCTACGATGCCATGAAGGTGGCCAAACGCCAAGGCAAGGTGCGCTTCATCGGCATCAGCAACCACCGCCAGAGTGTGGCCTTGGAAGCCATCGAGCGCGACTGCTACGACACGCTTCAATACCCTTTCTCCTATCTCTCGTCGGAGGAAGACCAAAAGATAGTGGAGGCCTGTTTCAAGCACAATATGGGCTTCATCTGCATGAAAGCCTTGGCGGGCGGACTCATCACCGACTCGGCCTTGGCCTATGCCTTCCTCAACCAGTTCGACCATGCCTTGCCTATCTGGGGCATACAGCGCGAGAGTGAGCTGGACGAGTTCCTATCATACCAGGAGCGTGAGCCTGAGCTGTCGTCGGCCTCGTGGCGTAAGATTGAGAAGGAACGCGCCGAGTTGTCGGGCAACTTCTGCCGCGGCTGTGGCTACTGCATGCCCTGTCCGGCCGGCATCCAAATCAACGACTGCGCCCGCATGAGCCTCTTGTTGCGCCGTGCCCCGCTTTCAGTGTACCTGACGCAGGATTGGGCTGACAAGATGAAGAGAATCGAAGGCTGCAAGCACTGCAACGCCTGTCACGAGAAATGCCCTTACGGTCTCGACACACCGAGGCTGCTTGAAGAGAACTATGAGGATTTCAAGGGCTTTTGGGCGAAGAGACAGGCGGGGGAACTATGAATTGTTTCGTTTTTATAATCTTTTGAAATACAATCGTATGCAAAAGCTGCTCTTATCATTAGTCATCTTGTTCGTTGTAGGCCTTTCATGCTCGTATGCTCAATCTGACCAATGCCCCATTGGAATCGAAAAAGCAGGTATAGGCCATAAATTTTATCGTCATGGTGGAGAACCCATCAACTCGGTCAGGCAGTTGAAGGCTGCTGTCCGTAACGACAAAGAGGCACTTGGCCAGTTGCGTTGGGCAACTTTACAATGTTGCCAGCTATTTCTTTAGCTATGCTGGCGGTTTTGCTTTGGGTTGGCAACTAGCAGATGTAATATTTGGTAGAGGAGTTTATGCTCCTTTGGTAATCGGTGGAGTTGCTTCAATAGGCGTCGGTTTCCTGTTCTCCTACTTGGCCGATCGAAGGATGGTAAAAGGAGCTAAGATCTTTAATGAGCACTTGGGGGTGACTTTATATGGTGCACCCATTGAACTTGATTTCGGTTTGGCGCCCGGTGGCGTCGGGCTGACTTTGAGTTTCTGACGGCCCTGATGGAAGAAAAATAAAACTCCGCTGCTCATCGACAGCGGAGTTTTTCGTTTAGGCAGGTAGAGACGTAGCGCGCTACGTCTCTACAATGTGCGGATTATTCACCCTTTGCCAGCGGTGAAGGCGTGACATACTGGCGGACGGCCAGCTCCTTGTCAAGCATTATCATGCCATTGAGGTTGTCGCCAATCATCTTGCACTGGGTGATGAGGTCAAGGGCGTTCTCCTCCTCTTCCACCTGCTCGTCAATGAACCAGGCGAGGAAGTTGGCAGCGGCGCGGTCCTTGTCTTCGTCGGCGATGTCGCAGAGGTTGTTGATCATGGCCGTGACCTTCTTCTCGTGCTCAAGCGTGTCTTCAAAAGCCTTCAGGACGGTCTTCCATTCGGTCTGCACCTTGGCGATGGGGGCCAGGATGACCTTGGCACCTTGCGAGTGCATGTAGTTGATCATGATGGCGGCATGGGCCTGCTCCTCAAGGAACTGCACCTTGAACCAATGGGCGATGCCTTTGAAGCCTTTGGCGTAGATGTCTTGCGACATGCTCAGATAGAGGTATGCCGACCACATCTCAGCGTTGATTTGGTCGTTGATAGCCTTTGCTAATTTCTTGCTAATCATCTTATTCAGTTGTTTAGTTGTTCAGTTGTTCAGTTGTTCAGTTATTCAGTTGTTCAGTTGAGTTAGGAGTTAGGAGTGTGTAGTGATGAGTAACTCAAATACTCCACACTACTAACTCCTCACTCCACACTATTATTTTTCGAAGTAACGTTTGTAAAGTCCCTCAAAGCCTTTGCCGTGGCGGGCTTCGTCTTTGGCCATCTCATGGACGGTGTCGTGGATGGCGTCGAGGTTGCGCTCCTTAGCCACGCGGGCGATGCGTATCTTGTCCTCGCAGGCGCCGCATTCAGCGATCATGCGCTTGTAGAGGTTGGTCTTGGTGTCCCACACCACATCGCCCAGAAGTTCGGCGAACTTGGCGCAGTGTTCGGCCTCTTCAAAAGCGTAGCGCTTGAAGGCCTCGGCAATCTCGGGATAGCCTTCGCGGTCGGCCTGACGGCTCATGGCCAGGTACATGCCGACCTCGGTGGCCTCAGCCATGTAGTGGGCGTTGAGGTCTTTGATCATGTCCTCACCGGTGCCTTTGGCGATGCCAAGGACATGCTCGGTGACAAAGTTCAGGGCAGCATTCTCGTCAACGACTTTCCATTCGACGACTTGCTTGCATTGAGGGCAGCGCTCGGGGGCTTCCTCTCCTTCGTGTACGTACCCGCAGATGGGGCAGATGAATTTTTTCTTCATAGTGGTTATTTTTGAGTTAGTTTTTCGAAAAAATGCAAATGCAAAGATATGATTTTTCTTTCATATCTCCCATGTTGAGGAAAAATATTCTTTCTATGGACTACAAAGAGAAAATTTCTTACTTTTGCAATTTGTTTCTATGCCAAACAACCCAACTTATGTTGAACAGAAGATTTTTGAGAGTCAAGGCGTTGCAGGAGATCTACGCCTACCATCAGTCAGAAAATAACCTTGCCCAGTCTGAACGCCATCTGCTTGAAGGGGTCGATGACCTCTACAAGCTCTTCATATACCAGCTTTCCTTTTGGACGGAGGTGAAGCGCTTCGCCGAACGCCGTATCGAGGAGAACAAGCAGAAGCATTTTCCCACCGAGGAGGATCTGAACCCGAACCTGAAGTTCGTCAATAATCGGATTCTCGTTGCTTTGGACGACAACAAGCACTTGCAGAGCTTGGAACAGAAGTACAAGATCAGTTGGGATGACTCGCGTGAGGACTTCATCCGAAAGATGTATGTGAAGCTGACGGAGACTCCAGAATATCAGGAGTATATGACCAGCGGGAAGGGCAGTTTCAGCGATGACAAGCATTTCTTGACCACGGTCATTGACCTATATATGCCTGAGAACGGGTTGCTTTACGACTACTATTCCGACCGTGACCTCTCGTTCACCAGCGACTACCAACTGGCCATCTACCTGCTGTGGAAGTTCATCAGCGAGATGCCAGCCACATTTGATGCCGAAACTCAGCTGCCTCCTGTCTACAAGACCGAGGATGAAGACAAAGAGTTCGTGGTCAAGCTGTTCGAGAAAACCGTCCTTCATGCTGATGAATACAAAGAGCTGGTGAAGGCCAACATCTCCAACTGGGATTACGACCGTTTGGCATTGATGGACAAAATTTTGATTTTCATGGCTTTGACTGAGTTCTGCGAGTTCCATTCCATCCCGGTGAAGGTCACCATCAACGAATATATCGAGATTTCCAAGTTCTACAGCACCCCTGAGAGCCGTCGTTTCGTGAACGGAATGCTCGACAAACTGGCCACGCAGCTGAAAGAGGAAGGCAAACTGGTGAAGACAGGTTTGGGCCTGTTGGAGAAATAATCCCGTTGAAAAGCAATAAATTAAAGAGGTATCCGTTTACTAAGAAACACTGAAATATGAGACGATTAGCATACTATATACTAACTATCCTCTTGAGCTTTGGTGCTTTGTGTGCGAAGGCCCAAGTGACAGACGGAACCTATCGTGCCCTGACCCAATCCTGCTCGGCGCGTGTCATGGCTTTGGGCGGTCTGCCTCTGCCCGTGCATGACGGCGACTTGCAGACGGCCGTGTTCAACCCTTCGACCATCTCGCCCGAGATGAACAACCAGATTGCGCTTTCCTATTCGCACGACTTCAGTCTCGGGACGAACTATGCCACGGCGCAATACAGCCATACCTTTGAGAAAGTGGGCAGCTTCGCGGCTTCGGTGCAGTACTACAACTACGGCGATATGCAATATGCTTCGGAGAGCGGTCAGACCGACGGCAGCACTTTCAATGTCTCGGACTATGCCATCACGCTCGGCTGGGGCCGCGAACTGACTGACAAATGGAGCATCGGCGCCAACTTGAAGTATGCGGGTGTGCAATACGAAATCGGCCGTGCCGGAGCCATAGGCGTGGATGTGGCGGCCACTTACTGGTCGTATTCCAACTGGGCTTTCACCCTTGCGGCACGCAATATTGGACGGCAATTGTACAGCGTGGAGATGAATGTGGAGGACAAATGGCTGCCGTTCTCGCTTGATTTCATGGCCTCCAAGAAACTCAATCACCTGCCGCTGACCATCATCGTTGGGTATAAGGACATCCAGCATTGGAACAAACGCTTGGATTACGACCCGCTTGACTTGGACAACAACTATGACCCCATCACTGGCGAGATTGAGGAGCCTTCAGGTGCTGCGAAGTTCTTCACCAACTTGGGCTGCCATTTGGTTGTGGGTGGCGAGTTGGCTATCGGCAAGAACCTCTTCGTGAGGGCTTCCTATAATTACGAGACGCACCTTAAGTTGGGCGTGCCGGAGAAACGTAACTTGGTCGGCTTCTCTGCCGGCTTCGGCGTGAAGATCAAGGCCTTCCAAATTGACTATGCGCTGTCGAGGGCCAATATCGTAGGCTCGCCCCATTTCCTGACGCTCAGGTTAGACCTTAGTAAGTTATAATTATGAATGCGGAATGCGGAAATGCGAAGCATTCGACGAAGTCAATGTAGAATAATCCCATCATTCAGCATTCATCATTCCTCATTCAGCATTAAAGAAATGTATCTCCACGAACTGAAACTGACCAACTTCAAGAACTGCGAATCGGCCGATTTGCAGCTGTCGGAGAATGTCAACTGCTTCGTGGGCCTCAACGGAGCGGGGAAGACCAACATCCTCGACTCCATCTATTACCTTTCTTTCTGTAAGAGCTTCTTCGGTGCTACTGACAAGCAGAACATCCGCCATGAGCAGGACTTCTTCGCCATCCACGGCGTGTATTCGCACGACGGCAAGGACGACGAGTTGGTGTCGTGCGTGCAGCGACGCGACCAAAAGAAGTCCTTCCGTTTTAACAAAAAGGAATACGACCGCCTCAGCGACCACATCGGGAAGTTCCCCTTGGTGATGATCTCGCCTTACGACCGCGACCTCATCAACGAGGGCAGCGACCTGCGCCGCAAGTTCATCGATGGCGTGATTTCGCAGTTCGACCCCTTGTATCTCAACGCCTTACTGAAGTACAACCGCGCTTTGCTGCAACGCAACATGCAGCTGAAACAGTTTGCAGAGAGCCGTCACTTTGACCGCGAGTTGCTCCGCCTTTGGGACGACCAGATGGCTCAATATGCCGACGACATCCATACCAAGCGCCAGCTGTTTTTGGAGGAGTTTCTGCCCATCTTCCAGCACTACTACGAGATTGTCTCGGGTGGCACGGAGAAGGTGAATGTCGTCTATCAATCACGATTGGATGAGAAATCGCTCAATGAATTGCTTGAAGAGAGCCTGCAGCAAGACCGTTATTCGGGCTATACCAATGTGGGCATCCATAAGGACGACTTGGAGTTTGAATTGGATGGCCATCCCTTGAAGCGTTTCGGCTCGCAGGGACAGCAGAAGTCGTTTGTGGTGTCGATTCGTCTGGCGCAGTTCGAGTTCAACTACCAGAAGATAGGCTACAAGCCCATCTTGCTCTTGGACGACATTTTCGACAAGCTCGACGACCAGCGCGTGATGAAGCTCGTCCGTTTGGTCGGCGACGAGCATTTCGGGCAGGTGTTCATCACCGACACGCAGCAAAACCGTGTGGAGAAGCTGTTTGAAAACACCAACATCGACCACAAGATCTTCGAGGTGGTGAAAGGCGAAGTCAAAGAGATTGGAGGCAGTGATGGTTTATTATGACGTGAAGCCACTCGGCGACCTCATCAAAGAGTTTTACGAACTCCACAGAGGTGCGGATTATCTTGACGAAGTCAAGGTCGTCAATTCGTGGCCTAAGGTGGTCGGGCCGTTCATCGCCTCGCACACCATCGACCTCTACATCAAAAACGGGGTGTTTTTCGTACGTGTCGACAGTGATGCCTTGCGCAATGAGCTGAATTATTCCAAATCCTTGTTGCTCAAGAATTTGAATGAATTGGCGGGGAAGGAAGTCGTTACTGAAATCGTATTGAATTAAATAGCCTTACTTGCGGCCAAAGGTAGTAATGTGTACTTTTGCGCCCAAAACAAAAGGAGGATTAGGTTATGATATGGTTGACGAGTGATTTGCATCTGTTTCACAATCAAGAGTTTGTTTACAAGTCAAGAGGTTTCGACACTGTTGAGGCGATGAATGCGGCCATCGAGGCGAATTGGAATGAGATGGTTCAAGATGATGACATAGTTTACATCTTGGGCGACTTGATGGTAGGCGGAAAGAGTGCGAGCAACGAGGCGGGGATGCAGATTGTGCGTCGGCTGAAAGGGGAGAAGCACATTGTCCTGGGCAACCACGATACTGATGCCCGCGTGGCCTTGTATCGGAACGAGCCGAGCATCAAGGATGTGCAGTATGCCACCCTGTTTCGCTATGGCGGCTATCGCTTCTATCTAAGCCATTATCCGAGCATCACCACCAACTTGCAGCACGAGACGTTGAAACAAGGCACGATCAACTTGTTTGGCCATACGCATTCCAAGGATCGGTTCTACAACGACACGCCTTTCATGTATAATGTCGCGTTGGACGCCCACGACAACAGGCCTGTGTCGATTGAGCAGGTCTTGGCTGAGGTAAAAGAAAGGTATGCAACTTATGTGCGTTCGCTCAATGCCAAATGAGAAAACATGTTGATGTCCTCATTTGGACATAATCACCGCTTGCAAATCAGCTTGAACTCGCAGTAACTGCATTTCTTGTCGTCTTCGGCTTGCACGAAGGGAATCTCCGTGTCGAGCATCTCGCCTACTAAGGCTTCGAGCATGGCCTCCATGTCGGCGATGAACGTGGCGTCGTCAAGGAAGGTGGGGTCGGCGTCACTGTCCGACTTGGTCGGCGTGGCTTTGCTGAGGCCGAACTCGATACCGCTTGGGTATCGCAACCCATGAATGGCCCCAATCACCTCGTTGGGCGAGAGGGTCGGGTTTCCTTTGAGGTACATGTACTTGTAAAGCAACAGCTGCAAGGCTTTCTCGGGAATCCGCTTCAGATACTCGAGGTCGCTCTCGCTGTGGTGGCGCACAGGGACTTTGAGGTCGCTGCCCGAAACATGCCCGGTCTTGTAGTCGATGACGCGGATGAGGTCGCCGAAACGGTCGATGCGGTCGGTGCGGCCGTAGTAGCTGCTTTCGCATTGTTTGGTTTGAAGCTTGGTTCGCAACTCACCTTCGGTCTCCAGGATAACCAAGTCGCCGTATTCCAGCTGCTTGGAGGTGTAGTTGAGGTAGTTCTTCAGTTGCTGCTCGATGGTTTTGCGGTTCAGGTAGTTGAAGCCCACATCGGGGAAGCCGTTTTTGTATTTTTCGGCGATGGCTTTGTCGAGTTTTTCCTGCCACCGGGGGCGTATCACGTTGTCGAACAAAGTCTTGTCAATGACTTCTTGCTTGCCGTCGTGTGGAAGATAATCTGCAAACAGTAGCTCCAAAGTGTCGTGAATCACGGTGCCAATATCGTTGGCGCCCACATCCTCTTCCACGCTGTTGTCTTCGATTTGGGCGACATAGCGGAGATAATACTTCAGCGTGCAGTTGAGATAGGTCGACATGGCGGAAGGGGAAAGGCCTTTCTCCTCGATGAGGTAATGGAGACGGTCCAAAGCGTTGGTTTTCTGTGCGATAATCTCGGTGATTTCCAACGAGGATTTGGCTTTGCTTTCGAACGACTCCTCCAGAATCATAATGTTGGCATTCTTGGCCAGCTCGTGCTTGATTTGCAAGATGAAGCGGCTGGCTTCGCCGCCCGAGGTCTCGTCCAGGTTGTTGTAATACAGATAGATATCTCTTCCGTTTTGTAGCAAGCGGTAGAAATGGTATGCCACCACGGCTTGGCTCACGGCATAGTCGGGCAGCTCGAAGGCATGGCGGATAAACTGCGGGATGAAGCTGCCTTGTGGCTTGTCGGGCGGCAAGATTCCCTCGTTGACGCTGAGCACATGTAGCTGTTTGAAGTCGAGGTTGCGGGTCTCGAGCAAGCCCATGATTTGCAGGCCGTCGGTGCTGCTGCTGTTCAGCTTGACCGTGGCGCTGGAAGATAGAAGTTTGTACAGAATCTCCAAACTCTGTATGTCTTTGATGTACTTGTCGTTGCCTTCGATGATTTGGGCCAATCGGCTGATGTGTTTCCCGGTCTCGCTTAATTGGTTCAGCAAGAAGGTCAGACTATCTTTGTCGTCTTTCGCCAAGATGGTTTTGGAGACGAAGGCAAGTACCTGGCTGATGACTTCGAGTAATGCTTTTGGGGTCTTCTCGCTGGTATCTGTTAGCAAAATCCGCAGAAATGATTGAATGCCAGGAATGTGTGCTAACTCTTCAAAGTCGTTCTCCTCGAAGATGAACTTTCCTTCGCTTACGGCCTTGTTTTTCCACAGGCTAAAGGCAGCGGTTTCGGCTCTCGGGAAGATGATCTTCACGATTTCGAGGTCCATGAGGCGAAGCACGGGCCAGATGTACCAGCCTTCGGCTATGCGTTCCGTCCCGTTTTCGGTGATTTTGCGGACGATTTTTTTCCGTCTGTTAAGGGCAAAGACCTCTTTAATCAGCTGATTGACGGGTGTTTTGGCGATGGGATAGCCCATTGAGACCTTGAAGTTGCTGTAGGTGTCGTTGTCGGGGATGGCATTCAGGACGGGAATCAGCAGGTGTTCGTCGGCGAGGATGACGGCTTGGTTGCTGTCGTCGCTTTCCTGTAGCTTGACTTGCATGGCTTTGGCTTGAAGTGCGTTGCCGCTGGCGCTGATGATGTGTATAGTCTTTGACTCGGTGGTCAGCGTGTCAGAGATATCGTTTTCGAGCCATTGGGGATGACGTTGCCTGTATTTACGGGCGAAATGTCCGGCTTCGTTGTTCTCGTTGTCGACATAGTAGGTGTCGTAGTCAAAGATGACTTCTGCCTTGCCGTTTTTCACTAAGGTTTCGATGATGCGCTCTTCGGTCTTGGTTAAGGCATTGAAACCGGCGAAGATGATACGACTGTCACCGACTTTAGCCAACAGTTCGTTCTCGGGAAGCTCTGACAAGAGCCTGGTAATCATGCCATAATAGCCTTTACCTTGCTCGGTCAGCCTGTCGCGAAGCCTGAGGTAATAGTCATAAAGTGCGTGGAAAAAATGTAGGTATTTCTGTTCTTTCTCCTTGCTTTTCAGTGTGTCGAAGTCCCAGATGCCCAGCTTTTTGTTCTCCAAGACATAGTTGAACACGCTTTTGGCATCGATGCCGTATTGGTCGATTTCGTCGAAGTCTTTGGCCATCTGTGCGGCTTGGCTGCCAAACACGCTGAGGTCGCTGTCTTGCTCCATATGCAGCTGCGCATCGATGTCGATAAGCTCGAAGATCAGGTCGATGTTGTCGGCAAGCGCGATGCCGCTCCATTGCGTGAGAGCCTCTTCGATGGATAGCATTTGTGGGAGCCAGACGGTCTGCTGACAATTCTTCTTGAACTCATTACGCAGGTAGAAGGCGGCGCGTTTATTGGGGAACACGACGGTCAGCTCCTGCTTCGTGAGGTCGTAATGGCTTTGGATATGGCTTGCCAGCTTGGAAAGGAAGGTGTCTTGGCTCATTTTGCTAGCGTTTTTAGATAATTCTCAGCGGCTTGCAGTTGCTCGGGTTTGCCGAGGTCGAACCAATAGTTTGGTTGTATGGGCTTGGAGATGATGCGGTTGGTCTTGGCCAGATAGAGGTATAAGTCAATGACACTTGAACGCTTCACCTCGAATTCGGCGAACAGGTCGCTGCGGAAAAGATGCAGCCCACTGAAAGCCATTTCCATATAATTAAGCGAAGGTCCCTGAGCCTGTCGAAGGGCCGTTTCAGCATCATGAACCCATTTAAATTGTTGTTCCGCCTTATTCATCCACCCCACCAATAGGTTTTCTTCATCAAATAATAACTTTCTGTTGGTCTCCCGATCTTGCGTCAGCAGCCAAGCATCATCCTTTGAATCAAGGAACTGTTGGCACATCTCACCGAGGTTGACATTGCTGATGATGTCCACATTGTGAACCAAAACAGCATTCGAATCCTTAAATAGAGGAGTAGCCTTGACAATACCGCCACCTGTGTCCATGAGCAGGTCGCGCTCGTCGGAGATTTCGATTTCTGCGTCAAATTGATGGCTTACTACAAAGTCGATGATCTGCTCGCCAAAATGGTGCACATTGATGACGATATGGTGGAAGCCGTTGGCGATGAGGTTTTCGATGCAATGCTGTAATAAAGGCTTGCCATTGAGCGGTACCAAGGCCTTGGGTTTGTCCTGGGTCAAGGCGCCGAGGCGCGTGCCGAGGCCGGCAGCCAATATCATGGCGGTGGTGTCGTGTGTCATGCGTTGTGCTCCTCTGTGATTTTGCGTTCGATATGGTTCAGTTTCAGGTGAATGTCGGGATAGGTGGCTTTCAGCCAGTCATAAATCGTCTGGGCGAAGAAGACGGAGCGGTGCTGTCCGCCCGTGCAACCGAAGGAGACCATGAGGTTGCTGAAATGCCGCTCGCGGTAGTTGTCGACGCTCTGTCCGACGATGCCTTTCACGTGGTCGAGGAAGACGTGGACGGGTGGCTTGGCCATGAGGTAGTCGATGACCTCCCAGTCGCGGCCGGTCTTGGTCTTGAACTGCGGCTCGCGACCTGGGTTGGGAAGGGCGCGGCAGTCGAAGACGTAGCCGCCGCCGTTGCCGCTGAAGTCGTTGGGGTAGCCTTTTTTGAATGAGAAACTGTTGATGGTTACGGTGAGTTTAGAGTTTAGAGTTGAGAGTGTAGAGTTTAGAGTCAGTGGGTAGTTGAGAGTGGAGAGTTGGGAGAGGATGTGTTGGAGTTCTGGGTATTCGTTTAAGAGGTGTTTTTTGTTCCAATTTTTCAGTTCCTTCAAGGCGTATGGAATACTCTCGATGAAGTGGGACTTCTTTTGGATGAGGCCTCTAAAGCCGTAGGCGCCCAGCACCTGCATCAGGCGCAGGTAGACGAAATAGGGCTGGTAGGTGTCGAATTTGACGGCCTCGGGGCTCATGTATCGTGACAACTCAGCTTTGTAATATTCGACCAACTCGTCACGCGTCTCTTGTGGGATCTGTGCCTTCACCTGATAGAGCAGCGAGACCACGTCGTAGTTCAACGGGCCTTTACGTCCACCTTGGAAGTCGATGAAATACAGCTCGCTGTCCTTGACCATGATATTGCGCGACTGGAAGTCGCGGTACATGAAGAAGTCGCATGGTGCCTGGCTGACGAAGTCGGCGAAGGCCTCGAAGTCCTTGCCCAATCGCGTCTCGTTGAAGTCAATCTCCTCGTGGGGCTTCACGAAGTAGTATTTAAAGTAATTGAGGTCGTCGATAATGGCTTGCCGATCAAAGCGCTCGGTAGGGTAGGCCTTGCTGTAGTCCAGCCCCTGATGACCTAATACTTGCAGTTTTACCAAATGGCTCAGCGCTTTTTTGTATAGAGAGAACAAGGTCCCTGAGCCCGTCGAAGAGCCGTCCAATAGAAGTGCCTTCTGCACATATGCAAACAAAGTGTCATCGCCGAAGTCGCTTTGCAGGTAGCAAGTACGCTCGGCATTGACGGCAAACACCTCAGGCACATTGAGTCCTTTGTCGTGAAAGTGCTTGCTGAAACAGAGGAAGGCCTCGTTTTCTTCGATGTTGCTGCTGTAGGTGCCGATGAGGCTGCGTTGGTCGGTGATGACACGGAAATACTTCCTCGCCGAGCCCGACTCTGCGATGGGCAAAATCTCAATGGGGTTTTCTCCTATAGAGCGGGTTAATTCGGCTAGTATGTTTTGAATGTCAGGGATTTGCATGGAATTCCATTGTTTTCTATTGTGGCAAAGTTACAAAGAAAAAATGGAATTTTGGTATTTGTCGCCTATTTCTTTCCCCTCGTCTCAATCCACACCCAAAGCCGCCACATCAGCCAGCCCCAGGCGAAGAAGAGGACGTAGAAGATCCATTTCGGCACGGAGGTCTGATAGGCACCTTCCTTGTCGATTTCCGAGTATTGCTCGGTGGGGATGTCGGCGTAGTAATAGGCTCCCGCGCCGAAGTCGTAGCCTTCCACAAGGCCAAGTTTGTTGGCCATGATCCAGCCGGCCAAAAACAAAGTGATTACCACCACAATGATGGTAATCACTTTGAATATTTTGTGGTTTTTGTCCATTATTTGAACATATCGAGTACGGGCACTTTAAAGACGACGCCCGACAGCAGGAACCACACGGCAAACAGCGTGAGGAGGATGTTGAAGAGCTGGCCGATGATGTAAAGCCAGAGCACCTTACCGCCTTGCATCTGCTTGAAGAGGCTCTTGAAGTTGGTGTCGAGGCCGATGCTGGTGAAGGCCAGCACGAAGGCCCAGTTCTTGTATTGGTCGAGGACGCCGTTGATGGACTTCACGGTAGCGCCGTCGGTAAGCGGCAGGATGATGAAGGAGGCGACCAACGAAGCTACGAAGAAACCGATGATAAACTTGGGGAAGCGGTTCCAGATCTCGCCGGCACCGACCTTTTGGTTCGGGTCTTTGTCGACCTTGGTGGCGAAGAAGATGGCCACAAAGAAGGCGATAAAGCCGATAAGGATGTTCTGGATGGACTTCACGAGCACGGCAGCCTGCTCGGCTTCCTCGCCGAGGGCGTTACCGGCCAGCACCACAGCACCCGTCGAGTCGACGGTACCACCGATGAGGGCACCGCCCATGAGCTGGTTCATGCCGCAGGCACGGATGATCATAGGCTCGAACACCATCATGAGGATGGTGAAGATGATGGAGATGCTGATGGCCAGCGAGAGGTCTTCCTTCTTGGCCTTGGCGGCCGCACCTGTGGCGATGGCGGCACTGGTACCGCACACCGAGGTGGCAGAAGCCAAAGTGATGACTAGAGGCTTGTTGTCGATCTTCAGCACCTTGGTGCCCAACCACCACATGAAGATGATGACGATAGGCGTCACAATCCATGCGATGCCGAGACCGTAGAGGCCAAACTTGGCGATGTTGGAGAACAGCACCGAGAAGCCCATGATGACCAGACCAGTCTTGATATAGAACTCGGTGCGGATGGCAGGTTTCAGCCAGTCGGGCGTGCCGACCGTGTTAGAGATGAGCAAGCCGATGAGCAAGGCCCAGAAAGCCCATTCGAGGTAACGGTTCAGGGTGAACTCGGCACTCACCAGACGCACGATGATGCAGATGATGAACAGCACGATGAAGGCAGGGATGAACTTGCCTACCTTTTCGCCTTGCAGTTTGATACCGATAGCGAACAGGATGCCGAGCACTAGGAAGGTGCGGAGCAGCTTGATCCAGAAGGCACCGTTGAATTGGTCAATCAGGGATTTCTTTTCTTCCACGTTCTCCCACCAGTGCCAGGTGCTGAACTTGGCAGCGGAGAAGTCGAACGAACCCGTAAGGACAGCGATGCAGCCGATTGCGATGACGATGAAGCCAATCCATACGGCTAGCCAGTCTTCCTTTTTCCAGAGGTTAGAAATGTTATTGTTTGTCATAATTTATTGTTTTGTTATTTGACACGGGACACGGGACTGCGGGACGCGGGACAATTGACTCGTGTCTCGCGTCTCGAAGTCTCGCGTCATTTAGAACTTATAGCTTACAATGGCAACCAAACGGTGCGTGTTGGTGCCACTCTCTTTTTGGACCAGTGAGTAGTCGAGCTTGCAGTTGACGGACTTCAGCGGCCAGTAGTTGATGCCCACGGTGTACCAGTTGGTGCCGCCTTTTACGATGGATATGTCTTTAGCGAAATTCTCGAAGCGAAGGACGGGCATCAGCTTTTGCTCTTTGCCTTCCTTGCCGAACTTAAAGTAGTATCCAGCCTCGGCATAGTAACCTCTGCTTTTGAAGACGGCATCGGTGCTGGTAACAACATTAAGCGTGTCGATGGTAAGGGTCTGTAAACCGGTAATGCCGCTGAGGTATTCGCCGCGAATCACCAAAGAACCATCGTTGTATTGGATGCCCGCCGACCAACGATTGCGAGTGCCGTGGCCCAGCTTGTCCAATGACGTTTTGTCGCCAAAGTCCAAAGTCCCATCAATCAAATCATTAATCTCCGTCTCCACGGTTTTGTTGGTGTAATAGCCGTTGTAATAGGATCCGCTCAGGGTCAAGGCTTGGAGGCCGGGATGCACTTCCAAGCGTCCCGCGATATCTTTGCGGTTGTTGTTATCGAGGACGGTGGGTCCATTGCCGTTAAACACGCCCAAGGCATACTCCACGACATGATATTTGATGCCTTCCTCGCCCTTGACGGGGAAGAGTTTACCAGTAGCCATCAGACCGATGTCACGACCCAAACCGCCTACACCGCAAACGTCGCTATAGCCAACGAGTTTCTGGATGCTCTCGCCGTAATCGAAGATCTCGAGGTTGACAGGGTTGATGGGGCTTTCAATCGAGAATGGGGTCTTGAACTGACCGAGCTGGATGGCGAAAGCGTCGCACACTTTGTACTTCAAGTAGGCATCGACGAGCATGGGACTACGGGAGAAGTCGCCTTGGATTTTGTAAGTCAGGCCTTTGAAGAGCGTGCCATCGACCGACAGACGCACGCGGCGCATTCTGAAGGTGTTGTCGACGAGCTTGCCTTCTTCATCTAGGTTGGCTTGGTACATGCCTTGCACGAAGCCGGAGATTTTTGGCATTTCAAAGCCGCCCTTAGGCTCTTTCGGCTCTTTTTTGGGTTCTTCTTTCTCTTTTTCCGTCTTCGGCTTTTGGCCTTCAGGCTTCTTGGGTTTCACTTGTGCGTTCATGCACAGCGGAATGGCCAACAAAAGCATTCCGACGATGATACGAATAGTGTGTTTCATAATGTTTAGGTTTTAGAACGTTTTCAATTTACGCGGCAAAAATAGTAAAAATACATATAGTAAATATATTTACTATTTATTTTCGCAAAAAATAGCGTTGAAAGAGGATGTTTAAGGTTGGAAAATAGAGGCGTGGTGCGACATCTCCTCAAAAGTGATCTTGAACCACTCGGTGTAATGTTCTGGATAATGCTCAATGTCTGCTTTCAAGTCAGCGAGGCTCATGTATTTCCATGCCTCCACTTCCTCGCGGTTGATTTTCGGAAAGTCGTCGCTCTGCCCGATAAATACATGGTCGAACTCGTGTTCGGTGAGGCCTTCGCCGACGGGCGCCTTATATATAAAGGTGTAGACTTCGTGCAGCGCGCAGGTCATGCCCATCTCTTCCATGAGGCGGCGTGAGGTGGCCTCTTCCAAGGTTTCGCCAGCTCTGGGATGGCTGCAACAGGTGTTGGTCCACAAGCCGGGGGAGTGGTATTTCGAAAGCGCACGTTGCTGCAAAAGCAGCTCGCCTTTACTATTGAAGACAAAAACCGAGAAGGCTCGGTGCAGATGCGGCGTCACATGTGCGGCCTGCTTCTCCATCAGCCCGATTTGGTGGTCGGATTCATCGACTAAAACAACATATTCCATTTGTTAACTACGAATTTCACAAATTGTACGAATGAATTTTGCAGCTAAAGCTGCGGATTTTGACGAATTTTGGCTTTCGACGTAATATTGGGATAGCGTTTGTAGAAAAGACTTTCTTCATTGAAATTCAATAGGATTCCTAATTTGAACCCTGTCGCCTTAAGATAATTGATAATTTGAGCCTCGTGCTCTGGAAGTATGGCTGAAACTGCTTTTAATTCAATGATGATTTTATCAAAACAAACAAAATCTGCAATGAAATAATGGTCCAAACACACATCTTTGTATCGTATTTGGATTTTGCATTGTGGTTCAAAAGGTATGTTGCGTTTTTTTAGCTCGATTTCCATGGCTTCTTGGTAAACGGATTCTAAAAAACCTTGTCCCAGCGTGTTATGGACTTCCATAGCCGCACCAATGATTCCGTATGACTCATGTGGGTATATGAGTTTTTCAGTTTCCATTTCTTTTTGCCATTCGTATTCATTCAGGATGCTTGCATCCTAAAATTCTATATACACATTCGTTGTTTTCGTGTAATTCGTAGTTTTTTTTAAACATTGAATCTAATATTGAGGATGTCGCCATCTTGCACGACGTATGTCTTACCCTCCACGCGGAACTTACCTGCTTCCTTGACGGCAGCTTCCGAGCCGTATTTCAGAAAGTCCTCGGTACTCATCACCTCGGCGCGGATGAAGCCGCGTTGGAGGTCGCTGTGGATGGCTCCGGCTGCGATGGGAGCGGTGTCGCCCACATGGATGGTCCAGGCTCTCGTCTCGTCGGGACCCGTGGTGAAGAACGAATGCAGGTTCAAGGTATGGTAAGCGGTGCGCACCAACTTGTTCACGCCAGGCTCGGTCAAACCAGCGTCTTCCATGAAGAGGGCGCGGTCGTCGGCGTCAAGCTCGGCGATTTCAGCCTCCAGCTTACCGGCGATGATGAGCATCTCCTGACCCTCTTTCAAGGCACCTTTCACGGCCTCGGAGTATTGGTTGCCTGTCGTGGCCGATGCGTCATCCACGTTGCAGACGTAGATGATGGGCTTGGCAGTGAGGAGCTGGATGTCCTGAACATATTTTTTGTCCTCTTCGGCCACTTTTGCGTCACGGGCATTGCCAAAGTTCTCGAGGGTCTCTTTGTAAACCGTGAGCACATCGAAGGCTTTCTTGAAGTCTTTCTCGCCGTTTTTCAGCATCTTCTGCACGCGCTCCAGCTTGCGGGTGACGAGGTCGAGGTCACGCACTTGAAGCTCAAGGTCGACAAGTTCCATGTCGCGCACAGGGTCGATGCTGCCCTCGCTGTGAGGGATGTTGGGGTCATCGAAGCAGCGCAACACGTGGATGAGGGCATCCATGGTCTGCACCTCGGCGAGGAGTTTGTTGCCCACGCCTTGACCGCCTTTACTCAGCCCAGGTAGGTCGACGATTTCGACGGTGGCAGGCACGATGCGCTTCGAATGCGAGATGTTGTCGATGAGCTTGAGGCGGTCGTCAACCACCTCACACATGCCGATGTTCGACTTCGAGGCAAAGCCGATCTCTGCCTTGGTGTTGGATATGCAATTGAATATGGTGGTCTTTCCTGTACTTGAAAGGCCTATGATTCCACAATTGAGTGCCATGTTGATGAGGTTTTAATAAACTGCAAAAATAGTAAATTTTTATTGTCTGTCGCCTGCGTCCCAGTCGATTCGTTTGTATTCTGAGTCGAAGCCATGGATAGCCTGGTGGATTTGTTGTCCCAAGTCGGCGGTCATAGCTTCCTGGGCTTGTTTGCGTGAGTTCTCCTGATGCTTGTTGATATATTTCAGGCCGAGTTTCCAAAGTTTGATGTCGCCATAAAGGAAAACGACATAAATGATGCTTCCGACAACGGGCAACACGCTGGCCACCATCAAGAGCCAGTCGAACAAACCGTGGGCAAGCATGGCCAACAACAATCCTGAAATCAGGTAAGTGCCGCGTTTGTCAGCATGGAATTTAGCTAAGGAGAGGAAATAGCCTAACACTACACCGAAGAGGAAGTGACCAGGTACGGAGAGCAAAGCCCTTACTACTCCAGTGCCAAAACCGTAGTCAAAGACATACATGATGTTTTCCACGCAGGCGAAGCCCAGTCCTATGAAAGTAGCGTAGACGATGCCGTCGAAATATTCGTCGAAGTTCTTGTCGTTCCAGATGAATATCATGAAGATGAGGAACTTGGACAGCTCTTCAGGGATGCCCGCCTCTAAAAATGCGGAGAAAAAGACTGTTTCTGAAATGACGGTTCCTCCCAAGGCATATTGGATGCCTGAAACGATGAGGAGGTCCAAAGGAATGGCAATCATACCGCCGATAAAGGCTTTGAGAAGTGACTTGATTGGCTCTTTTTGGTATTTATCCTTACGATAAATGAAAACCATCAAAAGGATAACGGGCAGAACCGCAATGCCAAAGAGTAGGAGATAATAAAGCATACTTTTATTCTTTTCTGCAAAAATACGGTTTTATCGTGAAAAAAGCCTATTTTTGCGCAAAAATTTTCCTTTATGCAAGAAATGATTCTCATTCTTGACTTCGGTTCGCAGGTGACCCAACTCATCGGCCGCCGCCTTCGCGAACTGAACGTCTATTGCGAAATCCATCCCTACAATAAGATCCCAACTATCGGCCATAATGTCAAAGGCGTGATTCTCAGCGGCAGCCCGTTCTCGGTGCGCGACGAGAAGGCGCCTTTCGCCGACCTGAAAGGCATCAAAGGCCATCTTCCACTGTTGGGCATCTGCTATGGCGCGCAGTTCATCTCGCAGCATTTCGGCGGTGAGGTCAACGGTAGCATCGCCCGCGAATACGGCCGCGCCATGCTGACCGTGATCGACGAGGCTTCACCGCTGTTTAAGGGCGTGAGCAAGACTAGTCAGGTCTGGATGAGCCACGGCGACACCATTGCCAAGTTGCCTGCCGGAGCGTGTGTCATCGCCTCGACCGACGACGTGGAGAACGCCGCATACAAGATAGAAGGGGAGGAGACCTATGCTGTGCAGTTCCATCCCGAGGTGTTCCATACCAAGGAAGGCCCGAAGATGCTGGCCAACTTCGCACTCGGCATCTGTGGCTGCAAGGGCGACTGGACTCCCGACTCGTTCATCGACAACACGGTGGCGAGCCTCAAGAAACAGTTGGGCGACGACAAGGTCATCCTGGGCCTCTCGGGAGGTGTCGACAGCACCGTGGCCGCTGTGTTGCTCAACAAGGCGATAGGGAAGAACCTGACTTGTATCTTCGTGGATAACGGACTCCTTCGCAAAAACGAGTTCGAGGATGTGCTCGACTCCTACAAGGAGATGGGTCTGAATGTCATCGGTGTCCATGCTGGACCGCTGTTCTTGCAGAAATTGGCCGGTGTGACCGACCCCGAAGCCAAGCGCAAGGCCATTGGCTCCACCTTCATCGACGTGTTCGACGCCGAGGCCCTGAAGATTGAAGGCGCGCGATGGCTTGCCCAAGGTACCATCTATCCTGATGTCATCGAGAGCGTGAGTGTCAACGGGCCGAGCTGCAAGATCAAGTCGCACCACAACGTGGGCGGTTTGCCTGAGAAGATGAACCTCAAGATTGTGGAGCCACTGCGTTCGCTGTTCAAGGACGAGGTGCGCCGTGTGGGTCGCGCCTTAGGCATCAAGCGCGAGCTGATAGGCAGGCATCCTTTCCCGGGACCAAGCCTTGGAATCCGCATCTTGGGCGAGGTCACCGAAGAGAAGCTCCGCATCCTGCGTGAGGCCGACGACATCTTCATCCGTGGGCTGCGCAACTGGCCTTGCGAGCTGCCGAGTGCATCGTATCCGAACGAGATGGCCGACAACCTCTACGACAGCATCTGGCAGGCAGGCACCATCCTGCTGCCCGTGAAGTCGGTCGGCGTGATGGGCGACGAAAGAAGCTATGAATACACCATTGCCTTGCGTGCGGTGATTTCCACCGACGGCATGACCGCCGACTGGGTGCATCTGCCCTACGAGTTCATGGCCAAGGTGTCGAACGATATTATTAATAAGGTGAAGGGCGTCAACCGCGTGTGCTACGATATCTCGTCGAAGCCGCCGGCGACCATCGAATGGGAATAACTGACTATCAATAGCATACGATCATGAAAAATAAATTGTTGTTGCTAGTGCTCTTCGGGCTGGGACTGTTTGCTTTTGGTCCGAAGCTTCATGCCCAGGTGACTTTTGAGCGTACCAAAAACACTACAAAAATCGGAGGCAAGGAGTATTATTTGCACCCGGTGAAGCAGGGGCAGACGCTTTGGGCCATCTCTCAGGTTTACAATGTCTCGATTGAGGAGATTGAAAACCTGAATCCCGAGGTGAAGGACGGCTTGAAGGTAGGTCATGTTTTAGGTATTCCAGTACGGCCCCCAAAAGAGGTCGAGCCTGAGCCTGTCGTGGAAGAGCCTATGCCAGTGGTCAAGGAACCGGAACCAGAGCCTGAGCCAGAACCCGAACCTGTTGTTGAAGAGCCAGAATCTGAGCCGGTTGCTGTGGAGCCGGAACCAGTTGTTGTGGAGCCAGAGCCTGAGCCAGTTATCGAAGAACCAGAACCCGAATCGGTTGTTGTGGAACCAGAACCCGAACCTGTGGTCGAGGAACCAGAACCTGAGCCGGTTATCGTTGAGCCAGAACCTGAGCCAGTTGTCGAGGAACCTGAGCCTGAACCGGTTGTTGAGGAGCCTGAACCCATTGTCAAGCCTTCCCATGAAGCTACAGTTTCTGCAGAAGGTCGTGTGGTGCAACGTGGCGAGGATTTATATGACATCGCAAAAGAATTTGGCATTGACATTTCTGACTTCAAGTTCGCCAACCCTGGATTGACCAACGAGCCTGCAGCGGGCACGGTTGTGAAGATTCCTGCCATCGCCAACGAGAACGACTATATCGTGCATTATTGTGAATTAAACGAGCGCGTCTCTTCTTTGCTCAAACGCTGGAAGGTGGACGAGAACGTTTTCAGGGCCAAGAATGTTTCAGTTGGTTCTCATGTGTTTGTGAATCAAGCGGTTCTGATTCCCATTCGTCCCATTACGGATTTCTATTGGATGCCGTTAACGCAGGAAGAGGTCGTTGAGGAGGTGGAGGAGGAGATTGTCGAGGAAGTCGAGCCGGAAGAGCGTCTTGAATTGGATTTCGAAGCAGAGATGGGCGATATCCCCGTCTGCATGGCATCTTCAGAGAATGCTAGGAGACGCTATCGCGTGGCTTTGATGGTTCCGCTCTATCTGAACGATATCGGGAACATAGAGGTGTCGAAGGAGAATGCGGGCAAGGCCCAGAAGTCACGCTCCATGTCGTTCCTTCAGTTTTACGAAGGCTTCATGATGGCCGCTGAGGCTTTGGAACAACAGGGCTTGAAATTGGACCTGACCGTCTTGGACGTGACGGACAACGTGTCGACCGCCGAACGGGCTTTAAACAGCATCGAGAATAAGGACTTCGACCTGATTGTTGGACCTTTCTTCGGCAAGTCGTTTGCCCTTATTGAGGAATACGCCAAGACGAATGGCATCCCTGTCGTCAACCCGCTGTCGGAGCGTGAGTCGGTCATCGAGCACAACCCGAATGTGATCAAAGTGAAACCCGGAGATATGGGCATGATTCTCACGCTGTCCAACCTGGTCAAAAACGCCTATTCCAATGCCAATGTGTTCATCGTCAGCAGGGAAAAAGCCGACGATGCCGCTTTCTTGGATCAATTGGAGCATCATCTGAATTTGGCTGTCAATGAGGAAGTTACGGTGTCTGGCAACGAATTCCTGAAGTTTGCCCGCGACGAGAGCGAGCGCCAAGAGCTGGGAAGCCAGATGGTGCCGACCTTGGACGTGGAAGGACAGGTGTTTGCGACAGAGGATTTCCGCAGTGGCCGCACCGACAAGGTGGTGCTTGAGAATCCCGTCAAGCGTTATGCCTACAGCGACATCGGCAAGGTGAAGTCGCAGCTCTCGGGCGTGCGCACTAACCTCATCATCGCGTACGGCGACGACAATGTGTTTGCCACCCAGATGCTGAATGCCTTGACCACGGAAGCCGACCGTTTCCCCATCACCTTGGTTTGCGCTCCCGACTGGTCGAAGTTCGAGAAACTGTTGGTTGACAACCTATTGAAAATGAACGCGATCTATGTCAGCGATTTCTTCGTTGACTATAGAAGCGACGAGGCCAAGCAGTTTGTGCGCAGTTTCAGGAGCAAGTATGTCAGCGAGCCGCAGAAATACGCTTTCGAGGGCTACGATGTGGGCTATTATTTCCTCAGCGCCTTGATGCAATATGGCAGCGACGACCTGGTTGGCTGCCTGCATTGCTACGATGCCGAGTTGCTCCACACCCGTTACCGCTTCTACTATAGGAACTACTTGAAGTCGGGCGGCGACTATGGCAAGGAGAACTTGTATTGGAGTATCTATCAATATGATAATGAGGAGATAGAACTCGTTCCTGTTGACCCGTTCAAGAAGGTGGTAGAAGATGAATAAGCCTTTTTGGTTACTCGGCCTTATGGTTTTGCTGCTGTTTGCGGCCTGCGACGACGGCGTGCAGAAGTCCTATTGGGAGAACGGCAAGCTGAAGTCGGAGCTGCGTTATGTTGACGGCAGACTCAATGGCCAGTGCGTGTGGTATGATGCCAACGGCCAAAAGCAGACCCAGGCGACCTATTTCGATGACACCTTGGAAGGGCAATACCTGCGCTGGCACCCGAACGGGCAACTCGCCGAGGAGCGTTGGTACAAGAAAGGCCTGCAGGACAGCCTCTGTCGCACCTATTCGGAAAAGGGAATACTCGCTTCGGAAGACTACTATATTGGCGGTAAACGCAACGGTGAGTCGAAGAAATGGTACGACAACGGACAGATATTTCAGGAAGGCCAGTATGTCGATGACATGATGGACGGCTCATGGTTCATCTTCTATCCGAGTGGTGCCTTGGCCGGAAAGGCGGAATACAAAATGGGCACAGGCAAGCAGGTCGGCTACGAGGAATCGGGCTACAAATGCCTTGAGGTGTCGTATGTCGACAATCTGAAGCATGGGAAGGAATACTATTTCAACCCCGATGGCACAGTGACGAAAATTGTTGAGTACGAGCGTGGTAAGGTGGTTTTTGAGAACAACAACCCATAAAAAGACAGTTTTGAGGAAAGACGGGAGAAAATATTTCAATTAATTTGGAAATTGTTCAAATAAAAACCCTAACTTTGCACCGCTTTTATGAATGAAGCATTTTATCAACCACTTAATAAACCTTTAATTAAAGTCAAAAAATGAAAGTTAATGAAATTATGACCGCTCTGGAAGCCAAGCATCCGGGCGAAAATGAGTATCTGCAAGCAGTGCGCGAAGTTCTCGAGTCCATCGAGGAAGTCTACAACCAGCACCCCGAGTTCGAAAAGGCCAAGATCGTCGAAAGAATCGTTGAGCCCGATCGTATCTTCACGTTCCGCGTGACCTGGGTTGACCGCAACGGCGAAGTTCAGACGAACCTCGGCTACCGTGTCCAGTACAACG
>Ga0310690_10000979_pt1 | contig 54484 bp, 105 predicted proteins | sample AusTroGonzalo_MG_2_FD_207661 | JGI IMG/M metagenome (GOLD analysis project Ga0310690, IMG submission 207661) | Bovine rumen microbial communities from tropical cattle in Woodstock, Queensland, Australia - Gonzalo_04 (v2) (version 2) | ecosystem: Host-associated > Mammals > Digestive system >... | reverse complement strand
GGAACATGATGAAGTGTTCGAGCGGCTGAAGAATGCATGGAATATGGAGAACCCGGATAAGAAGACCACGGAAACGCCTGAAGAGTTCCGTGATGTGCTGAGCAAGCTGTTCCGACTTCCGGGCATTGTGATTGAGCTTTGTGGTTCTTGGTTGTGGATAAGCGGTGATACGAAACCGAACGCGGCGGGACTCAAGGCGGCAGGATGCCGTTGGAGCGCAAACAAGAAGATGTGGTACTGGCGGCATTGGATGGATGGGATGTACCACAAGAAGCACACTCCGTTCACGATGAATGCGATTCGTGCGACTTATGGTTCGAGCATTCTGACTGCCGAAGAACGTGCGGCATTGACGGCGTAAGAGGGGAGAAATCCCCTCTTTTTCCATTTTAATAATTCCAAATGGAAAGAATTTCTCAGAAAACTGTTGCAATTACTATCACAATGTGTTACTATAATAGTGCCGGGTGAGGCAATGCTTCTCCGAGCCTGATGAGGAGGTAACGATATGGGAAAGGTGATGACTTGTTGCGGATTTACGATTCGTGAGTTAAAGAATGGGCGCTTTTCTGTGACACGGAACATACCCGGTTTTAGGGTTGTTCATGAGGTGTTCAATTCGTTCAATGATTGTGGCTCTGAGGTCTTTGAAATGGCTCCGAACAACGATGTTGGTTCTGAGGTTAATATGAAGATGTGCAGGGTGTTCGGACGGTCGTTCTGTGATGAGGGTTTTGGTTGTGGTTGGTAAGGAGGTATTGAGATGAGTCGTTGGTATGGTAGCCTTCAGAACCGTTTGATGGAAAATTCCCGGTCTGCTGTTCCTGAAGTTGGAATGGGAGTGACTGAGTTCCTTTGGTCTGACCGGGAGCCGTATGAGGTGATTGCCGTTCAGGATGATAGACACATTTCTGCCCGCCGACTCGGGTATAAGGTTGTAAGTGGGAGTTGTCATGATGGCTCTGCCGAGTATGAGTATTTCAGCGACCCGGATGGTCATGTGGTTTCCCTCTTCAAGAAGAAGAATGGGAAGTGGGTACAGCGGATTGGTCGGAAAGAGTATGGCGGAAGTAGTTGGGTGATTGGTTTCGCTGAGAAGTATTACGATCCCTCGTTCTGAGGGGTCTCCCTGAACGACAAATAATTTGAGGAGGTAACGTTATGAGCAATTTTGTGATTCCGAAGATTCGTGACACCAAGGCAATGTGCTACAAGTTTGAGGCTCTGGATGATGTGTTTGAGCACATTGACCAGATGATTGATGTTTACAAGAAGAATGCTCAGGAAACAAGGGAGAGCATTGACAGACAGCTTAAAACGAGTGAGGAAGAGGGGAACCCTGTTCCAGATGATGAATTCGGTTGGCGGTTCTCGTATGAGATAGACCGTATTCAGAATTATGAGCAGAAAGCAAATGCATTTGCTGAGTTCAGGGCGGTGCTTTCCAAGAAATACATGGATTAAGGTTTCTGGAGTGTGCAATGGCTAAGTTTGAGGTTGGTAAGATTTATGAGTCATATGCGAGAGAGTATGACCCGGTTGTTGCTCTGAAAAGAACTGACAAAACACTTTGGGTTAAGCATGCATGGAACGACCGTGAAAATGGTTGGAGGATGCGTATTCGGGTTGATGCGGATGGGAACGAGTTCTGTGTTGATTCGTCTGTTCCGCCGCGTTGGAGAGATGCATTCACATACAGTGCAGAATGGGTTTATGAGGAGGCAACGGATGCTGTATTACCGAACTAAGGCGGAGGTTGATGGGTGCAAGCTCAGGCAGACCTACATGATTAAGAATGAGCTTTTCACAGAGCGTGAGAAGAAGAAACGGGACATTCCAGATTGGTGGCTTACCCCGGTCGAGATTTGCCAACTCGATACATACAAGGTGTGCGGGGCAAGGTTCCAGAAGGGTACTGACTGGCATTCTGATTTGGGATAAGGAGGATAGTATGACTAAAGAACAGAGAGAGAAGATATATGAGGCTAATGAGGTTCTTGGGCTTGCGATGGAAGATTTGCTTGGGAAAGCAGAAGAGCTTGAGTCTGTCGGATTGGAAAAAGAGGGTGAGGCTCTTAGGGAAATTGTCGGCATTATAGATAATTTGCAGTTAATGAACGTAGTATTGAAGGAGAATGAATGATGAAAGAAGAGGAAAGCTATTATAGAAAGCAAAATATTACGTTTGATATAAATTGCTTGTATGTGGAAGAATTGGAGGCTCTTAGGGACATTCTGAAATCGCATGGGATGATGGATCAATGCGAGACTGTAAGTATGCTGATTGCTTACAAGGATGGGTGGATAACCAAGGAGCATAGAGAATTTTATTATAACAAGTTCATGAAGAAATTGGGGGATGATTAATATGAGCCTTTATAACGCAATAAACGGATATAACCTTTCGTGCATTTTCATTATGCCTATGCTTGGTCGGAGAGATCGGGAATACCCGCGTTTTCGGGATTGCTTCGTTTCCGAAGATGGACAGCATATTGATATTTTTACTCGTGTTGGCGGAGGCAACCGTGGTTGCGGCATGGGAGAGGAAGAGCTTTACAAAGACCCGTTGTTCGTTACAACGTTCGATGACGAATATGACAACACTTATGCGACCTATCAGTTTGAAGTCCCAGAAAAATGGAAGAAGGATTTTGATCTGATTGTAGATGGGAGGATTAATGAAACATCTGCCGAGTATCAGGAGATGATACGCGGGTTCTGGTCTGAGAAGATGAAACCCTTTTTGGATAAGGCTTTTTCTGTTGGAAATATTCCAAATGGAGAGGAAAACAGTTGACACAAGTATCACATTGTGATACTATTATGGTGGTGGGTGGGTGATCCACCCCGGCAGGAGGTAACGAGATGATTAATGGGTTCCATGAGGTAGCAAGCCCTGAGAAGTACCCGTACTGCCGCAAGTGGGTAAACGGGGAAGGCGCTGAGATTTACCAGTTCGGTTATGGGCGTGGGAATGCGTATTTGCGGATTGAGAGTGGCAAGTATGTTGGAGCCTACAAGACACAGCGGAATGCGGCTATGAGGGTTCGCAATGGGTTCAGAATGACAAAGAGAGGGATTCGGAATGGCGGGTGCTTCGAGTTTCTTTGGGAACATGTAATGCGCGGAAGCGCTGTTTATGAGTTGGGGATATAAGGAGGCAATGATATGATAGATGCAGAAGCAATATAAAGCGTGTGGATGAGGTGACGAAATGAGCAGATATATAGATGTGGATGAATTGAAGAAAAAATTGGAAGAACTTGGATCGATGCCACCAATAGTATTGATTCCTGTTGAGGTTTTGCCGTCAGCAGATGTTGTTCCTGAGTGCTGTGCGAAGATGGATGAAGAGAAGGTGACGGAATGAAAGAGTATTCGTATTCGAGTCCGTATGGTGGAACGTGCACCATTCGTCTGAGCAAGGCGAGCTATGCTCACAATGGCAACCTTGCGGTTCATGCTGAGTATTATGACAAGGAGTTTAATGCTTGGCTCCCGTATGGGAATGTGACGGTCAACCTTGGCAACAAGCTCCCTGCTCAGTATGCCTATGTTGATGAGAACAATTTCCTTGGGGTTCTGGACTGGTTGGTGAGCAATGGGATTGCGGAGTTCACCGGGAAGTATGGGTATTCTGGGTTCTGCCAGTACCCGCTCGTGAAGTTCAATGAGAGCGCTTTCTGAGGAGGAAACGCATGAAGAAAGTTGTTTTGTGGAGCAATGTTGATGTCGATGTTGATAACGACTTCTTCGATGAGTTCTACCCGGATTATGATGAGTATGAGCGTTACAGATATGCTTTGGAAGACAATGAAGAACAGCTTTACGAAATTCGCAGTTGCCTGAACATTAAGATGTCGCAACCGATTCTGGTGATTGGAAGGCTTGGATTGTGGAACGGAACGTTCGATGGATACAGCGAGATTTCTTCTCGCAATGTTGGAGATTGCCTGTACGATTCGAGTTGCGATGTTATGGAATGGTACATTGACAAGCGAGGGGATTTGTGTGGGGATGGCGTTCACCATGACGGGCGGAACCACTACCTTTACCGAGCGTACAAGGATGGGGTTTACCAGACGCAGATAGATAACCTGAAGGATAAGATTTACCACGGTAAGGCAACTCGGCGCGATATAACTCGTTTGACCAAGAGCCTTGGAGGAGTTGTGTTGGAAGCGTGTGGGTTATAAGATTCGGCTCAACCGGGGTTCGCACAGCGTTGCGGATTCCATGATGATTGAGACTGATACCCGGAAAGCCCTTCGGGGCTAAAGGCACCCTTCGGGGTGCTTTTTTGTAGACAGATTGACACAATGTTCTTATAATGGTTGGGAACAGGAGGTGTTTCCTATGACCGTAAAAGAACGTGTTGATGCAATCATTTCGGCAAGTGGGAAGGAAGACTGGGAGATTGCGAGTGCAATCGGGATCAGCAGTCGGATGTTTACGGCAAGGAGAAATGCCGGGTCTTTCACAGCAGAACAGTTTTTTGATATTTGCGAGTTCTGCGGAGTGGATGCAAAGATGTATATGAAGAAAAGCGGTGTAAATGTGTTGGATCGAGCGGAAAGAATGAATCGTCATATCAGGCGGATGGTTGATGGGATCGTTTATGATACGGAGCATGCAGTTTCGTTTTCAAACAATTTTGGATCAGATGGGCCTGAGATGGAGCTTTTCCGAGATGATGATGGGAATTATTTCTTTGCTGAGTATCTTGGCAAAAATAGTGATAAAATTATTCCATGCGATGCAACAGAAGCTTCTTTGTTTATAGAACAGCATGGCACCCGGTACAGGGAGTCGTAACAAAATTTTAAATTCAAAGTCCTCCACAGAAGAGACCGCCCGAAAGGGTGGTTTCTTTATTATACCCGTAAGGGAATAAATTCTGGAGGATTGTTATGGAACTAATCTGGTTGTTGCTCAAAAGGGCAAGTGTGTTGGTTGAGGCGTATCAGAAATTTTATGAAGGAAGAGGAGAGGAAGCAGAAGAACGAGGTTCGTATTTAATCGAGTGTGCGGGTGAGGCTATTGTAGAAGTTCTCAGGATTATTGATTCTGGAGCTTATAAATAGGATTCATGAAGCCGGGAGGAGAATTTCCCGGCTTTCCATTCGGAGTTTTTCAGGATAAAATCAAGAGGCCGAAACCCCTGATTCTGCACAGCATGCAATTAGGGGATGCGATGCTGATACTGTGAGAGTTGCCCATTGTGTTAAATATGTCTGAAAGTCCCGTGTTTTGGGGCTTTTTTCTTTATCCAGATGGAAGAAAAATTGCTCAAAAATGACATTCTGCCATCAGCTAACTACCCGAATGTCATAAAACGACCAAAAATTCATGCGCTATTGGAAAAATATAGTCTTGTTATTTTGGAATGTTATTTGACATATTGTGTCATCTAAGACAACGGCTTCTTTAACCGTTGCAAGGATGAAAGTTCTGAGTACCGATCTGTCCATGTTTTTCGCGTGAGTCATGAAATCAAATGTACCTTTTGAGAGTTGATCTGCCATCAGATAATAGCTCGCTCTCCTGATGTTATCTTCGGAATCGTCCGGGATCGAGGCGAGAGATTTATTGATCTTTTCCAGTTCGGCGGTCAGTTCTGTGTGTTCTATGATGTAGTCTTTTTCTGGTATGGAGTCGGTGCTGAACAGATAGAGGTTCTTCAGACGGGTCAGCGCATTTTCAATCCGATTCTTGCTTGTAAGGAGTTTTTCATGTTCCGAGATGCTGACGGAAGTCGGGGTTGAGAACAGAGTATCGGATTGATTGGAGAGAAGATCGTCTAATCCTTTGACGGAGTTCACGCCCAGAACCTCTTTCAATTTCGATTCGATGTATGCTGGAGATTCTTCCCGGTTGGTTAGGATCGTCTGGATCGTATTGAAAATAAATGGTGCAACGGTGAGATCGTAGACATACTTCTGCGGACATGTTTTGTTTCGCCTTCCTCTACAACCGTATACGGACGGCAACCATCCATCTATTCTGCGTTTTCCCGGAGTGGCAGACATATTAGTTCCGCATTGCCCACAAGTGAGCAGTCCCGCAAAGATATGGATGTTCTTGTTGTAGCGGAATTGCCGGGTTGAGGTTTTGTTGTTGGAAGACAGCATGTGCTGAACACGGTTGAATTGGATTTTGCGTATGATTGTTGGATGATGGTCTTCTATGGTAATCCATTCGGAATCGTTCTTCAGGGTGTAACCCTGTCCGTATCCATGCACGTTGTAACGATATGCCCCTGTGTAAAAGATGTTCGTAAGGATTGAATGAATCGTTTCAGCCTTCCATGTCTTCCCGTTCTTGGAGGTGAATCCAAGCGAGTTGATAACAGATGCAGTTTTGATCAGTGAGCGTTGCTCCTCGTAGGTGTCAAAGATCAGTTGGACAAGTTCGGCTTGTTGACGGATGATGGAAAAGGTTTTCGATTCGGAATCCCATGAGTAACCGAGCGGAACCCGACCCCCGTTCCATTGCCCGTTGTTTGCTCGTGAGAGCATGACAGAAGTTACACGGTCGGCAGTCATGTTGCGTTCGAGTTCGGCAAACACGAGGATGATTTTCAACATTGCTTCACCGACCGGGGTTGAGGTGTCGAATTGCTCGTTCTTCGAGATGAATGCAACGCCAGACTTTTTGAGTTCTTTGTAGATTTCTGCAAAGTCGAGGAGGTTCCGGGAGAATCGGTCAATCTTCCAGACGAGGATGTGAGAGAATTCCCCTGCACGGATTCGTGCCATCATTGCCTGAAACTCAGGGCGGTCGGTGTTTTTTGCTGAGAATCCGGGGTCTTCAAAAACAACATAGTCCCGTATGTTAAGGATGAGTTCGGAGTAAGCGATTAATTCCCTCCGTTGGACTTGGAGGGAATCTTTATCAATCTGGTATTTCGTGGAGACACGGATGTATATTGCGACTTTCTCGTTCATTCTGATGCCTCTTTCACGGTCTGTACAAAGCTTGCAATAACAGTGCAGAGTTCTGGAAGATTTTCTATGACCTTATGGATGTCCAGATAATAGAAGAAAGAAAGGTTTTCGTATGGTTTTGCCTTCCCTAGATTCTCGTTGATGAATGGACGATACCCTTCCAGAAGTTCGTTGATTTCTTTCGGGAACATATCGTGTGCCGTAATGTATGTTTGAATGCGTTTGGGAGCAAAATACATGACTGCACGGTTAAATTGGATATTCAAGGCAAGCAATGCCGCGTCTGCCCAGATGTCTTGCGAGAAACGGAATGAGATTTCCGCGTTTGTCATTCGGGTTGTGATTCCGGGGATATTGGAAATGGATTGGATAACACGGTTGATATCGTTCGGATTATACTTTCCGATTTCGCAGAATTCATCCACGAATGTTTGCATATCGAGATAATCCTTGTGGATTCCTTCGTATTTGGAAAGGATTGCATCAACAACCATTTTGTCTTGATCGGTTGACAGAGTATAAAGGTCGGCAAATTTGCGAACGTTCGGAGAGTATTTATCGTGCATGCCGTCTGACATGCCAAGCAACCAGTCGATTGATACTCCGTAGTATTTCGCAATTTTGTAAAGGACATTTATGTCCGGGACACGGGTTTTCGCAAGATATCTGCTGATGGTTCCCTGAGACACATTGATGGATCGAGATAAATCGAATGCAGTCTGAGCGTGTGCATCCATCAGTGTGCGGAGTTTTTGAACAAAGATGTCAAGATCGATTTCAAGGTTTTCCATGTTTGTACCGCCTTTCTTATCCATATATTGCAGTAGATTTTTCCGAAAATAAAAATTTTGTCCGTTTGTTAACAATCTCTTATTGATATATTCCGATTGGAAGAATATAATATTCCACGGAGGATATTTATCACGATTCGCGATTGTATCCTGTGCATATAGCATAAATGAGGTAGGCAACGATAAAAATGGGGCGCGGAGCAACAAAAGCGGTGGGCAATGCATGGTATGAAGCCAGAATAGAAGCGTCAAAGTATAATCAGAGTCTTGCATCGAGAGAGGGAGCGGCGGAAGCATTACATATGAGTGTGGATGCCGTAACGGATGCTGAATTGGGATTGTCGAAGGTTATGCCAGTTGATAAGGCGGTTCTCATGGCAGACCTTTACAACAAACCGACATTGCTGAATTACTACTGCTTGCACGAGTGCCCGATTGGGAGGAACCATCCGATTTCGGATGAGGTTTTGGCGTTGGATCGTGTTACGGTTTCGTTGATCGATTCGATGTCGATTTCTCAGGTGACAGAGTTCACGAATAGCCTTTTGCGGATTGCGTCTGATGGAAAAGTAACACCTGATGAAATGGATAGGCTTGAACAGTTGGTTGAGTATTTGCAGACCATTGCGCTAAATGCGAGTCGGTTAAAGAATATTTTGGACAGTCAGAAATGAGTTTCGTTGATGATTTCACATCTATATATGGAAGGGACATATGGGATCAGGTTTGCACTGGAGCTATTCATGCTCCCGGTATTCCGATTGGCTGTTTCTCAAAAGAAAAATATGAAATCATATTGACACAATGTGATACATTTGATATGATTAATGAGGCAGGAGGTAACGGGTATGGTGAGCATTTCGATGCGGTGTTCCCGCGATTCACAAACGAAGAAAACAGAATATCGATTTAACCCTTATTCCATTACTGGTGCAAGTTGTGTGCAAGTTTGGTGCAAGTTTGGGAGGTTGGCATGAATGCGGTTGAGATTCCGGGATTAGTATTCGATGACCAGAATCATCGGTACGCCTATAACGGGGTTGTACTTCCATCTGTCACGCAGATTATGGAGCCTCTGAAGAATCAGGAATATGGGAACATCCCAGAGTACATTCTTGAGACGGCGGCACGGCGTGGGACGAATGTGCATCAGGCCATTGAAATCTGGCTGAATTATGGGTATCAGGATATCCCGGAAGAATATCAGGGTCGGTTCGATGCGTTTCTTGATTGGCAGGAGTATGCGATGCCGCATGTGATTGGTACAGAGCAGATTCTTGTTCACCCGACATTGTTCTATTGCGGCACTGCGGATTTGATCTGTGATATCAATGATCGGAAGGTTCTGGTGGATTATAAAACGACTTCTACGGTTTCTGACATGTTGGTTCGTGTTCAGCTTCAGGCGTATGAATCGGCATTGAAAGAGCATGGGATTGTGGTTGATGAGAAACGGATTATTCAGCTCCGCGATGATGGGTATAAAGAGTATATCTATCCCGCGAATGATACAGAGGCATGGAGAGTGTTTCTGTCTCTGAAAGCAATTCATGATTACATTAAAAAGTACAAATAGAGGAGGTAACGGTATGGAACTAAAAACTGTGGATGCAACCCTTGAGCTTCGGAATGGGATTAAGGCGCTTGTTGATAGCGCGAATGTGCTTCGCATTGAAACGGATGCGGATGTGGAGACGGCGATTGGTTTGACCAGAGCGGTCAAAACCCTGTCGAAAGATGTGAAGGATTATTTCGAGCCTCTTCGACTTCAGACTAAAATTGCGTATGATGCGGTGATTGCGGAAAAAAAGTTGTTCACCGACCCGCTCGATGCGGCGGAGAAGACGCTGAAAAACAAGGTGCTCGCTTATGATGCCGAGAAACAGCGTAAGGCAAGAGAAGCAGAGGAAGCAATGCGGCGAGCGGCGCAGATTGAGGCAGAGAAAAAGCTCGCTGAGGCACAGCGCATGGCGGCAGAGGGTGATGCTCTTGGGGCAGAAATGGCAGAGCTTGATGCAGAGGCATTGAGCGCGACTGCTGAGGCGGTTTCCGTTACGGCAGAGGTTGCTAAGGCGGATGGCATGAGCCGCAGAAAGAGTTGGACGATTAGTTCGATTGACCCAAGCAAGGTTCCTGTCGAGTTTGCGGGAATGGTGCTTCGCCCAGTTGATGAAAAGGCGGTTATGGCGCTGATTAAGGCGAGCAAGGGAATGATTCGGATTCCCGGTGTTGAGTATGTGGAAACCTCGATTTTGAGTGTTCGGTAAGGAGGAACGATATGGAAAAGAAGAGCAATGCAACGATTTTTGAGACGCTTTCTGCAATGAACGTGGGAGACCACATTGAGCAGAGGGATGATGGGAAGGGACATTACCTAAGTTACCTCAGTTGGCCTTGGGCGGTTTCTGAGATGAGCAAGGCATACCCCGATTGGACATACGAGATTGCTAAAAATGCAAATGGTCTTCCGTATGTGTATGACCCTGCAACCGGGTACATGGTCGAGACGAGCGTAACGGCGGGTGGGGAAACCAAGGTGATGTGGCTCCCGGTTATGGATGGAGCAAACAGAGCCATGAAAGCTGAGCCGTACACCTATAAGGTCAAGAACCCCTCGTTCAAGTATGCAAAACTCGATAGAGAGTCTGGATTGTATTTCGATAAGTATGGCAATGAGCAGAAAGAGTTCGATGTAAAAACGGTTCAGGCGGCAACGATGTTCGACATTAATAAGGCCATTATGCGGTGTCTCGTCAAAAACCTTGCCATGTTCGGACTTGGACTGTACATTTATGCGGGAGAAGACCTTCCTGAAGCTCCTGAAGACGATGAAAAGTCGCAGGAACAGAAAGTGGAACTGAAGGTAGAGAAGAAAGTGGAGCAGAAGCAGACCCCGAAGAACGATGCCGCAAAAGAAGTCGCAACGGCGGCGAAGAAGGCTTCTCAGGGAACTATTTCGCAGGAGGAACGGAAAACAATGTTCCAGATTGCGTCTGAGGTTCTTGGAGGAATGCGGGATGAAATGCTGAAGGGTTGGTTCAAGGATATGGGGATTTCTAGCTCTTCAGAGATGACACCAGACCAGTATGTAGAGATTATGCACCGTCTGAATGTTGTTGCTGACGGAAAGATGGATATTGGGGCTACTGCGTAATTAGTGGGGAGGGATTTTCCCTCCCCTGTTTTTGGAGGCTTGTATGGCAACCGGGAAGCGATATTATTGGATCAAGCTAAAAGACACGTTTTTTACATCTGATACAGTTGATTTTTTCATGGGGCAACCAGACGGTGCGAATTATGTTGTACTGTACCAGATGTTATGTCTTATGACTGCTAATACGGATGGGAGATTTTCTAGGCAGATCGGTGAAATGATTATCCCGTATGATGTCAGTAAGATAAAGCGAGATTGCAAGTATTTCAGTGAGGATACAATTCGTGTTGCGCTCGATATGTATAAGCGGTTTGGATTGATTTATGAGGATCAGGATGGAATTCTCGTAATGGCTGATCATGATAATCTTGTTGGGTCTGAAACTGATTATGCGCATCAAAAGCGTCTTCAGAGAGAATCGTTAAAGTTATCACAGGGTGACAAAAATGAAGAAAAAGTCTCAGACACAGGTGTGGACACAGGTGTGGACATTGTCCACAAAAATGTCCATATAGATATAAGAGATAAGAGATTAGATATAAGAGATAAGAATATTAATAATACATATGTGTGTTCTGATGGACCAAAACGCAGGAAAAGAGGAACGTACACACCAGAGTTTGAAGAGTTTTGGAAGGTTTATCCGAGGCAGATCGGGAAGATCGATGCGTTCAAGGCATGGAGCGCGAGATTAAAAGAAGGGTATACGGAACAGCAGATGATCGATGGAGCGATGGTGTATGCTCAGGCGGTCAAGAAAAATCACACTGAAGAGCAGTATAGAAAACATCCCAAAACGTTCCTTGGAGTTGGATTGCATTTCATGGAGTTTCAACCCAAAGAGGAGCCGAATGGTGATGATTTTGAATCTTGGTTCTTATAATTTCTCTCAAAATATTCCGATTGGATAAATGCCATAAATTTCGCTTCTGATGCATTTTTCCGATTGGAATGATAAAAGTATCGATTGGCGGCAATAAAATGGCGTGTACCCCACAAATTTTGACAGGAGAACGGCGATGGAGAGCAACGATATAGAGCGGATTGACATGAAAGAAGTTTTTTCTGTGTTTGCGAATCGTAGCAGACCAGAGGAAGCAGATGGGGATTACCGGGATGAAAATGGGATTTTGGTGTGTGGTATATGCGGAAAACCGAAGGAGCAAGTTCGCACAATGGGGCTTGGTCGTGATGCTGTTACGGTTGTGATGGGCGCAGAGTGCGATTGCATGAGAGCGAAACGGTTGGTTCGAGAGGCAGAGGAAGCGAAAGCGGAGGCGGATCGATTTATTGCGAAGCTTCGGAAGGCTAGTCTCATTGATAAAAGGTTGATGGATGCATCGTTTGATTCGGCACAGATAACGGATGATAACGCAAAAGTTATCAAGATGGCAAAGAGATATGTCGAGAAGTGGGACAAGATGGTTGAATCAAATCAGGGGATCATGTTCTGGGGGAAACCGGGATCGGGCAAATCTTACATTTCTGCGTGTATTGCAAATGCGTTGATAGATAAGGGAGTCCCTGTCGTTATGACCTCCTGCATTCGGTTGACGGATATTATCCAGAGCGGTGATGAGAGCGAAGGAGCGGTTCTCAGAAAATTGAACAAGGCCAAGTTGATGATTCTGGATGATCTTGGAGCAGAGAGGATGACGGATTACAGCATCGAGCGGGTATATAGCATTATAGATGCGAGATATCGTTCGTGCTTGCCTCTGATTGTTACGACCAATCTGGATAAGAATGATTTACGGACGGATGATGTTCGGATGGGGAGGATATATAGTCGGGTATTGGAGATGTGTTATCCGATTCATTGCACGGGATCATTCAGGGTTGCGGCTTCACGGGATCGGTTCTATGAGATGAAGCAAATGTTGGAGGATGATTGATGAAATTTATTGTGTATGGAGAGCCAAAGGGGAAAGCAAGACCTTTTGTACCAAGAAAAGGTCATGCGTTTACACCGCAGAGAACGGTTCTATATGAAAATCTTATTAAAACGGAGTATGAGAGGCAGTGCGGAAGGGAGTTTATTCCGCATCCAAAGCCCGTTTCTCTATATGTCATGGCATATTATTCGATACCGAAAAGTGCGAACAAAAAGAAGCATGAAGCAATGCTTGAAGGAACCATCAGACCGATTAAGAAAAGCGATATCGATAATGTGATCAAGGTTGTTGCGGATTCACTTTGTTCGATTGCGTATGATGATGATATTCAGGTTGTGCAATGCTATGCAGAGAAGTTTTACAGTGATGAGCCAAGGATTGAGGTTGTGGTAACGGAGATTGAATCATGAAAAAGCAATAACAACACCATTAAAGAGGGCAAAATGAAAAGCGCATGCGACATTATTAAAGGTAAGATTGTTGATTATAATGAACGAACGAAAGAATTAACTATTAAAGCATGTTATGAAGATGTCTTTTTAATGACAAAGCGAGAGTATAAGGAATGCCTTGTGCAGATGATCGATTCAAGACCGTTGTCTGATAAACAGCGAAATGCATGTTATGCGATGATGCGGGAGATTTCTGAGTTTACCGGGAACAGCGTGGATTTGACGAAACAGTACATGAAGCTGAAATTCATGGCGGACGATATGCAGGAAACGTATGATAAAATCTTTTCATTATCAAACGCCCCGATGAGTCTGGTGTGTGCGTTTCAGAGGTACATTGTTCGGTTCATCGTTGAATGGGATATTCCGACTAAAAAGCCGATGTTGGAGTATGTGGATGATGTTGGGGATTATTTGTATTCTTGCTTGATCAACAAGAAGTGTGCGATATGTGGGTATCATGCCGATTTGCACCACATGGATGCTGTTGGGGCCGGGAGGGATAGAGAAGAGATCATTCATGAGGGCATGGAGGTTCTTCCGTTGTGCCGGGTGCATCATATAGAAGCACACACGATTGGGAAGATGAGTTTTTTAGAACGGTATCATTTGGACGGCGGCGTTAAATTGGATAAAACGCTTTGCAGAATATACAAATTGAAGGTAACGAAGGAGGAAAAGAAATCGTGTTGAACAAAGTAGTGATTCAGGGACGGATGACAAGGGATGCAGAAGTTCGGGCAATGCCGAACGGGAAATCCACAACGGCATTTAGCATTGCTTGTGACAGGGATTACAAGAATGATGATGGAAGCGCGGTGTGTGATTTTGTAGATTGCGTTGCGTTTGACAGGACGGCGGATTTTATCGGGAAGTATTTCACAAAAGGTCGGATGATCTTGATTGAAGGGAGACTTCAGAGAAGACGGTTTACGGCGAAAGATGGGATGGCAAGAAACGTGACGGAGATATTTGTCGAGAAAGCATTTTTCTGTGATACCAAGAGCGGAGAAAAGAGCGAGGCAAGAAAGGAAGAACCGCAAGTGATAAAGACCCCGGAGTTGGAAAGCTTGGAGTCGATTTCGCCAGATGATATTCCCTTTTAGGAATATTTAAGGTTGGAGGGGGAGGAAACTCCCTCTCTTTTTGAATTTATGTTTCCGTATGGATAAATATTATATTCCAAGTATTGAAATATAAATACACGATGTGGTATGGTTCAATTGAGAGGTGACAAGATATGGGATTTGCACAAAATCTACGGCAGTACAGATTAGATATGGGGATGAAACAGAAGGAGCTTGCTAAGAAAGCAGGGATTCATCAGTCTACGGTTAGCTATTATGAGCGTGGGTTAAAGGTCGTGGATTTGAAGGGTTTGGATCGGATTGCGAATGCGTTGAATTGTACTCCGTCAGAATTGATCGGGGATGATTCCGATGACAGGACGATTGATAAAGCGTCTGATTTTACCGGGCTGAGTTTGGATTCGTGCAGGAAATTGCATGAGATGCGGGAAAAAGATCGGAAGTTCATAGATCAGGTCATTATGGCATATAAGGTTGGATAAGAATGGAACAGCAACAGCAGATGTTGTATGACACACATACAGTAAAGGAGTGGCTGATCACATATAGGGAGACCTCAAGAGAATTGTTCTGCCAGAATGAGAGGCTTGAGCGTTTGGAAGCGAGGATTGTCGGAGTTGGATCGATACAGATTTCAGACATGCCAAGGAACCCAAGCCCGAAGCAGGATCGGATTACAGATTTGATTGCTTTAAAGATGGAATTGGAAGGGGCAATCACGAAAGAGGAAAAAGATCAGAAGATCATGCGAGACAGACTGGAATATGTTCTTGGACAGATTCGGTCGGCTGATGAGAGAACCGTAATTCGGATGCGGTATGTGGATGGAGAAATCTGGGAGAAAATCGCAGAACTGATGTTCCATGACCGTGAAGATTATGATGATAAATTTGAGAGTTATTTGCGAAGGGTGTACCGGGATCATGGGTATGCCCTGTATCATATAGCGCGGTATTTTCAGGATTCTGGAGACCCGGAGGTTTTGTGGTATGGGGAGATGAAGGAAGAGATGAAGAACCGAAAGCGCAGGGGAAGAAAAGTTTATATGAACAAAAAGGTGGTTATATGAAGTACGTTTATCCTGCGATCTTTACACCAATAGAAAAAGGCGGGTATGTTGTCGAGTTTCCAGACATAGAAGGATGCTTTACATCTGGTGAAAGTCTGGATGATGCGATCGAGATGGCAAAGGATGTTCTTCCGCTTATGCTGTGCAGTTTGGAGGATAGAGGAGCGGAGATTCCAAAATCGACTTCTGCGTTAGTGTGGAAGTTGGAAGAGGGGGAATTTACAAGGTTGATCGATTGCGATACGGACGAATATAGGAAAGAAGTCGGTTGGGGATTACAGGGATAAATAGATGATAGTATTGGGCGGATGAACCGCCCTTTTTGTTTATGTTTCAAATAATATATTTTCCAAATGGAGAAAAAACTGTTGCAACAACTAACACATTGTGATACTATGTCAGTGTGAGAGAGGAGGTAACGAGATGAGCAAGGTTCGCGTGATGAAGAGAGCATGGGAGCTGTTCCGCAAGGAAGGCGAGCTTGGGTTTGCCGAGTGCCTCCGCAGGGCGTGGATTTCTGAGAAGGCGATTCCTGTGAATGAGGCAAGGGTAGCGGCGGCGAAAGCGGCGGCGGGCGTGACTGAAGAGACCGAGACTTGGTATGGATGGACGCAGAAGGGTTTTGAGGTTCTTCATGGGAGCAAATGTCTGTTCGGTGTGGAATTGATTTGGGGAGCGAAGGGAGCGGGAGTGATTTACAAGGCGAGGTTCTTCGGTGCGTCTCAGGTGGTTCCGCTTGGGACTCAGCCCCCGAAGGTTGAGGTTGCGTGAGGAGGTAGTTGATGGAGAAGGTTCTTGCGCATGTGTTTTTGCCTGTCGGTAATGGCAAGTGGGTGAACGAGACCGTGGATTTATACACGCCAGATGAGACAAAAAAGATTCTGGGGTCTCATGAGTGGAGTGTCGGATACGATATTTATGATCCGACAGATGTTAAGAAGAGGATTGGATCGTCCTTTGTTGTGGAGAACGGAATGACTATTTATTGCGGTGTGAGGAGGTAACGATGAATAATTTGAAGTGCAAAGATTGTGCGTATTGTTGGAGTGAGGAGAACGAGAAATACCCGACATGCCACTATTGGGATTGGCGGTTTTTGCCCCCGTGTGAGGAAGAAGAAGAGTCTTCAAATGGCGAGTGGGATGGCTGAAAGAGGAGGTAACGATATGCAATATGTGGATTGGAACATTGAGGAACTAACAGGGTACACGCCGCACACCACGTTTTACATGGATTTCTCGATTGCAGACCGATTCGGAGTTTCTGCCGTAAAAGACACGTTCAAGCGGGCATTCGACAATTGGAAGGATAATTATGTGTACCTGACCGAACTGGTGATGGCTCTGAATTGGAAGATTTGGGAACATTATGAGACGAACGAAAAGCTCGCGAGGATTTACAACGAGCTTTGGGCGAAGGCGGATGAATATGCCACGAGTCATTTGAAGGGAGAAGAACTGAGCTATTTCTACCGCACGACAGATTGAGGAGGCAACGAAATGATTCAGGTAACGTGTTATGGGATTACGGAGTTCTGGACGAGCCGTAAGGAAGCGATTGCGTATTATGGCAAGGGGTTTATGGCAAGCAGTGGAGCAGAGCAGGACAGATATGGAAACATTGTCGCGCAGTTGATGATTGGTGCGATGAATGTTTCTGATGAGGGAAATGCGGCATGAGTGGGCACAAGCCGTTTGGTGTTGTATGGGACAGCATTAATTGCGTAGATGGTTTTGAATGTGATACGTTCGAGGGGGCGAAAAGCGATGCATTGGAGATTCTTTCCAATTGGGTATGGGAGGAAAGAAGAGAGTGGAAAGACCCAATGCACCCGACTGAGGATGAGATAGACAATTATGACCACATGATTGCAGAGTGTTATGTGGAGGTTCGGAAGTATAACGAAGAGAAGGACGAGTATGAGGAGTATTGGGTTCCGTCAGTGGAGGATGAGCACAAAAGCGGTTGGATGTATTGGGACGAAGTAAAAAGGGAATGGGGATTATAAGGAGGTAATGGTATGGATGTTTGGACTTTAAGCAGGAAGTATTACGAGAACAACCCCGGAGGGCATTTCTTTGACCGCGACACGCTGAAGTTTTTCGGCGAGCGAATGAGCGAGATGTATGTTTTTAAGAACAAGGAAAAGGTAAAGGATGGGCAGGGAGTAGAGCACGAGTGCTATGTCCTTTCGAGTCTTCAGAGAGTTCCGTATGTTGGGAAGCGGAGACATTATGCTTGGTTCGATGCGAACACGTTTGAGGAAATTCTTCAGTAAGCTCCTTTAAATTGTGAATAATATTCCAATTGGAGAGATATAATATTGCGATAAGATGCACATTGTGATATGATACAAGAGTCGGGAGGGCTTGGATATGACGAAGACGATGGTAGCGGTTCCGTGCATGAATACTGTTGATACAGATTTTTTCATTTCGATGCTAGGACTAGCTAGAGTGCCAACCACGGATTTCTCATTTTCCAAGTCCTCTCTTGTTTATGATGCACGGAACATTTTGGCGAAGCGGGCGTTGGATGATGGGTTTGATCGGATTCTGTTCGTAGACAGCGATATGAAGTTCAACCCGGATTTGCTTCAGAGGTTGTCTGCGGATATGGATCAGGGATTGGAATATGTTTCGTCTCTGTGTTTCACGAGAAGGTTTCCGATGCAAAGCGTGATTTATCGGGAGTTGAAGTATGAGGACAACGGTTCGGTTTTAAATGTTTCGATTAAGCCATTTGAGGATTATCCGAGAGATCAGATATTCGAGTGTGAGGGTTCTGGGTTCGGAGCGGTTTTGATCAGTATGACGGCAATTCAGAAGGTGATAGATCGGTTTGGTTTGCTCTTTACACCTTTGATCGGATTGGGAGAGGATGTGACATTCTGCCACAGATTCAAGGAGTGTGGGGGGAAGATGTATTGCGACAGCAGGGTTAAGGTCGGGCATATCGGGCAGATGGTTTTTGATGAGGAGACATATTTGAGCAGTAGGAGGTAACGATGTATACGATTCATGAAAAGTTCGAGCTTGTTGCGCTGATTATTCTGTTTTCGATGATTGTGATTGGAGGGGTGTTTTCTGCGAATTGCGTTTCTGCTTGGCTGACAAACAGGCGCGAGGAGAGGAAAGCGGTTGCGGATGAGCGATTTGAGAAAGCGGTGAGACGGGCTGATGAAGCTAGGCAATATTGGATTGGGCTGTTGGATGAAAAGGAGAAAACGAATTCGAGTTTAGTGGCGGAAAACAGGGATTTACAGAGGCGTTTGGCACGGATGGAGGAATTGCTGTCTGCGTCTGAAAATGAACGGAAGCGGCTTATGGAGGATTCCAAATGAAGAGATTTGCGTGTTTTGTTCTGGTTTTATTATTTTGCGCGGTTCCTGTTTTTGCAGAGGTTGAAGAGACTCCGATAGTTTACATAGAGTTGGCACCAACGCCTCCCCCGGAAAGAGCTATGAAGTTTTCGTTCGTTCCGAATCATTATGAGTGGGATGACAAAACGATTGATGCAGTAGCAAGCATTTATTGGGCGGAGACGGGATATGGTTCGATTGCCGCGACTCAAAAACTCGCGATCACGCAATTGATATGGAACCGGGTTGAGTATTACAAGGCGAACGAAGATAGATATGCGGGAACGATATATGAGGTCTGCAAACAGCATGGAGAGTTTAACAGGGGAAAGATAAGCGATAAGAACAGAAAGTTAGCTCAGGAATATTTAGACATGGTTCGTTCTCAGGCAGAGGGAGTTTATTGCGGGATTACAGTTCCGAGAGATGCATTGAAGATGGCGTGGGATGAGCATGGAATGTATTTCATGGATTTGTCGAATAGAGAGGTTTGGAGGTGTCAGTAATGCCTAATTGGGTAATGAGTAGGATTGAGTTTGATGGTAAGCAGGAAGATGTTGATAGGGCATTTGAAGCGTTTAAACCAAAATATAATGAGGCGAAAGGTGTAATAGATTTTAATGAAATCGTGACGATGCCTGATTCTGTGTTTAGAGGGAATTTGAGCATGGAGGATAGGGAGAAGTATCCCGGGGATTTGAATTGGTACGATTGGTGTTGCAACCATTGGGGAACAAAGTGGAATGCTCATGATGGTTATAGAGATGGGAATTTATTGGAGTTTACAACAGCGTGGTCTGCTCCGTTCCCGATTTATAAAGAAATTGCAATGCAAAATCCGGGAGTTAGTTTGCATGTGCTTTATTCTGATGAAGATATTGGGACGAATTGTGGAGAAGTTTATTGCTGTTTAGAGGAAAATGGATATGTGGAACATATATATGAATTTGAAGATTTTTCTGAAGAAGCCAAACAGACGGCGATAGAAGTATGGGGGGTTGAGGAAGATTTTTTTGATGAGTAGTTGTATGGATAAGCAGTCAATTATGGGTCAAGTGAGAGGAGATGAAAAGATAGATTTCCAAATGGAGGAATTAGTAGGATGAGCAGATTGGTCGATATAGATGAGGTGCTAGATTTGTTCGGGAACCAGATGGAGGATTGGGATGCAATCCATACAATCGAAGAAGCGATTTGCAATGGTTCTATTCCGATAACGGATGGCGGGGATCATGTTGTTCACGGGAAGTGGAAGAAGGTTGATGCGAAAGGAATGCTTACACCGGGAGGAACACCGATTGTAACGTGCTCTGTTTGCAAAAGCCCGTATTCTGAGCATTTGAGTGGAGTCGAGTTTCCAGAGAAATGGGATTACTGCCCGGTATGCGGGTCGAAAATGGATATTGATCGAGGGTATTTTAGTAGGAGGATCATCTGATGAGCATGGAAAATTCTCTGAATCTAATGAATGCAAAGAAAGCATATGAGAATGGCGAGTGGGATATGTTCTGTTTGATTACGAGTGTTGATTGGGGGAAGCAGTGTTATTTTGAGCAGGATAATGGAGTGGTTTTCAGCGGGAGAAGCGGGAAGTATCTGAGAGATAGAGAAGAGGCATATAAGGAGTATTTGGACGCGATTAGCGTGTATTAAAAAATAAGAGGAGAGAAAAAATGGATGAGATAAAGAGATGCCCGGTTTGCGGGAAAGAAGTCACATTGGTATATGCAAAAGAAGCGGTCATTGGGGAACCAGTTTTCGTTGATGTGGTGCATGTGGAACAACCGACACTATGCTCTGCCGAAACAACGCATATTAAAGCGAAGTCGATGGAACAGGCTATTGAGCTGTGGAATGAGAGGAGCGGAAAACCGCATGCCAAAGCAGTAGAAGAGGAAGCTTCAGAAGATCAGGAAGAAGCACCGAAACCGAGGAAGAGCAAGGGTAAAAAATCATGAAGATTAGAGTAGTTGAGACTGAGATTGAAGCAGATGCTAGGGAATTACGAGAGAGCAATACATTAGCATCGAATTTTGCAATGATGCTTTCTAGGTGTTTTCAGAGCAGAGAATCGTTTGATGAAGATGTTGCAGGAGAAGAGGAAGCAGAAGTCAATGGGCAGACTGATTGATGCGGATGATGTTCTTGCGAAAATTGATGCTTTACAGGATAAGCGATTTAAAGAGTGCGGGTGTCCTTATGACATAAATGTATATGAGATCGTAGACATTATTAATGCCTGTGAGATGGTTGATGCTGTTCCTGTGGCGCATGGGAAGTGGATCGAAAAAACGGGCACACTAAACGATGCGACATTCTGGTGGTATGAATGTTCGGAATGCGAAGAGCGTCCATTGAAATACTATGGATCGGATTGCCTGTCAAGATTCTGCCCGAATTGCGGAGCGTTAATGGACGAGGTGACAGAAGATGAACTTGTAAATACTGCTTACAAGTATGGAGACGTGACCAATACTTCAACGGATGAGGTGACGGAATGAAAAAATTTTTAGTTTTAAGTCGGTATTATCCAGAATATAACAGAATCGTGGAAGCAGATGACATTAGTGAGGTTGCATACCATTACTATGACTCTTGTTATGGGATTATTGAGATTCCTGAGATTCCTGAGATTCCACAGGATGAGGTGACGGAATGAAACATAAAAATATATGCCCTAAATGCGGTGGAAACATTGTTGCTGAAGCCTTTGGTCAATACGGAACTGTTTATTACATTAGAAAAGATGGTCAAATCGGAAGAAAACTTCGTACTGTGAAGTACGAGCATAACGATGACTGGATATATTACTGCCCTAATTGTGGAAAAGAATTTAAAGAGGATGACTTTTGAAGTTACGGAGAGAAGGTGACGGAATGATACAGATCGAAATCGAAATGCATCCATGCTGTGCGGATTGTCCGTTTTTTGATGACAGATTGGATTACCCGACATGTCGAGTTAATGACCATTCTAAAGGATACACGTTCAATGCCCGTGAAAATCGGATGCCAGATTGCCCATTGCAGAATGTGAATGACTGCAATCCTTGTTCTGAGTGTCAGGAGTTTGATTGTTACGGATGCGAACATGCCAATGAGGTGACGGAATGAGAAGACTAATTGATGCGGATATGCTGAAATCAGCAATAGCAAGATATTCAGAAAAGTTATTATCGCACAAGTATTTATCAATCGTTAAAAACGCAATTCGTGAAGTTCTTTACGATATAAATTTTGCAATAGATGTTCAGCCGACCATAGATTCAGTTCCTGTGGTTCGATGCAAAGATTGCAAAAACAATTCAAAACATGGTGGGACTTGCGATCATATTTGCATAGACCCGAATGATGAATGGTTTTGCGCTGATGGAGAGGAGGTGACACCATGAGCAGGAAAGATTTCTATCTGTAAGAATTGCAATATGAATTCGGAACAAGATGCGAGTATTACGATAACTTATTGAATGAGGTGAAAGAATGATTTATCTGGTAATGCAAGGTGAATACTCAGACCGTCATGTGGTCGGATACTGCACTTCAAAGGAAGAAGCAGAGAAGTATTGTGCGGTTCATAACTTGAACTTGAAACCTTGGCGTGAGATGAATGTAGAAGAATGCGAATGTCTGGATGGGAAGATCGATGGAAATCCGATGGTCAACTGGAAATACAGAATCGAGATTGACAGGAAAATGAAGGCTAACGTAGAAGAAACTCCTGTCTGCGTGAACGATCAGATTGGAGTAAATTCGATTTCTGAACCGGATAAATATGGAGCATATTACATTGTTCTTGTAATAGGAAAGAAAGACAAAGAACTCGCATTGAAAGTAGCGAAGGATACTTTAATGAAGAAACTGGCATTGGAGAAAGATGTATGAGGTGAAGGAATGATGGATGAAGATAAGGTTCTTGAGTTTGAAGAAATCACATTGAATTTGAATAAAATGGATGCGTTTATGGAGAAGGTGAAAGGAATTGTTTATGAGTTTGAGTTAACACCAAGCGAAATGATACTTGCATTTGCATCTATAATCGGATCGCTTTCCACAGACTGAAAAGGGGGGAATGTAATGAATAAATATATTGAGAGGTGATGGAATTATGGTAAAACTGCTCATTGCACTGTTTGTTTTATATTTTCTTGGTTTCGTTATGCTGTGCGTCATTATTGGCTTTGAACTGTCAAGGGTTCACGACAGGATTTCTACAATCTCAGAACTAATGGGAGAGATATTTTCAAGTGATGCAGATATTGTTGAGTTTAATGGGAAGCTCATTGAGGACAATCATAAAATCCTTGCTGAAACTCTGGAAATCTTAGAATTCGACAAGAAAATCCTTGAAAGAAGCGATCAACTGTTTGAAGCAATAGCGAAAAGCACGAGGAAATAAAATGAATAAAGAAATGAAGCCGTGTCCTTTTTGTGGTGGTAAGGCAGTATTGCTGAAAACATCGAAATACGAATGCTTCATACAATGCAATAGAAAATGCGTTGAGCAGACCCGTTTATATAAAACAGAAGGATCAGCCATTAAAGCGTGGAACAGAAGGAAAGAATCGATTGTGCATGGGCATTGGGAAGAAAAAGAGGTTATTTACGATGATAATGACAATGGTGTTATAACGGAATGGCAATCGTGCAGATGCTCCGAATGTAAGAAATATGATACATCCCCATATTTGTATTATTTCAAAGAACCAAAGTATTGCAGTGAATGTGGCGCGAAAATGGACGAGGTGACGGGATGAGAAAAGACCGTAGTATATCATGGGGTTATATCGTCAGAAAGATGGAAGAAGTCTTTGGCGTGAAACCCGAATCAGACATTAAATATTCGTATGCAGAGATTGAAACACGAATGAACTATATATGGAGCGAGTTTATTGATGCCGATGATGAGGTGACGGAATGAAAGAGTATGTGAAGATTTATTGCTGTGGAGATTGTATTCATTACAACTGGAAAAAGCATAAATGCAATCGTGGAGCAATCCAAGAAGGGAAACCGCAGGATCATTTTTACAGGGATTGCCCGATTGGAATTCATGAAGAAATAGATTGCGGTGATTTTGAAGGAATGGATAAAAATGATTTGCTTAAATGGCTGATTAAGGATGTCTATGAGGATGACAGGAATGCTTTGATTGAACAGCTTGAATCTTTGGGAGAGGATGTGGCGAATAATGAGCAGATATATAGAAGTGGATCATCTGAAAAAATCTGTTGAAGATTTACCGGATTGTTATAACGGATTTTCTGACACTTATGATAAAGCGTACATCATCGGACTGATTGACGAAGAACCTACATCAGATGTTGTTCCTGTTGTGCGATGCAGAGATTGCAAGCATAAAAGGATGGTGTTGAAATCTGGATGTTTAGGATGTGACATCCAATGTGGTTTGCATCCATATGACTGGTACTGCCCTAATGGAGAGAAGGTGACGGAATGAGGTTAATTGATGCTGATGAATTGCTTCACGTTTTATGCACATCTTCTTATCCGCAAGATGTGGACACAGGGAAAGCATATTACATTTTCAAAAAGGAACTGAAGAATGCTCCGACCGTTGATGCTGTCGAGGTGGTGCGGTGCAAGGAATGCAAGCATCGATATGTTGACGGCACACAAGTGAGATTCAACGTATGCGAGCTTACTCATAATCGTGTACAAAATGATGATTGGTTCTGCGCTGATGGGGAGAAGGTGAAGGGATGACCAGAGAAGAAGCGGTTATTTGGATAATTAACTTATCAGCAGATTTAGGAAAGATTGAGCATCAGAGCCTTTGGTTTTATGATCAGGCTTTAGATGAGATAAGGGAATTGCTTGAAGTAGATGCTGTTCCTGTTGTGCGGTGCAAGGATTGTAGATTTAATCATAAAGTGTCGGTAGTTGGATGCCCGATGTTGGAATTGATAGAGAGAAAAGATTTGGACTTTTGTAGTTATGGGGAGAAGGTAACGGAATGAGCGGATTAGTCCAAATAAGTAAAGTATTAGAAATAATCGCAAGTTATTGCCCAGACGATGACGGAACTTGTAGCAAAGCAGACAGGGATTTGCGTGAAATGCTTGATGAAATCGAGAATATGGATGATGTTGATGCTGTTTCTGTGGTTCGGTGTAAGGATTGCAAGCATTACAGAAGCGTCTTAGGGTTCGTTGATAAATATTGTCACGCGGCAGAGTGGTACAAATGGCATCAATATCCAGATGATTTTTGTAGCAGAGGAGAGAAGGCGGAAGAGTCTTGAAAGAGCCAATATTTCAGAAAATCAAACGAATAGTAGTATCCCCGTTACTGCGTATGATAACTGGGCATAAACATGATTGCTGTAACGATTGGTGCAAAAGGTGTGCAAGATGCGAATGCGTTCTGGATGAGGTGACGGAATGATGGGAGTATGCCCTTATGATTGCGAAAACAAAACTGAATTTGGATATTGCAAAACAAGCGCATGCATCAATCCGTCTTACCGGGGCAAGTGGTATGGGGATTGGAATTTTACGCCAGAAATGCTTCAACATCCGTGCCAGAATTGCCCAAATAATCCAAAAAACGGAGGGAGCGGAATCTGCCATTGCGTTCTTGGAACCAAGACAATTTATTAGTGAAATGAGGTGGCGGAATGAAAGAAGAACGATGTTCAAATTGTATTCATTTCTGCGAGTTGGAGAAATTGGATTATTCAAAAGGCGGTTGCGAACATATCAAGATGGATGGATTTGCTTGTGACTTATTTACAGATACGATTTTTACCGATGGGAAACGGATTGTTAATTGGATGTTCGGATGCGATCCAGACAATGAGCAATGTGAGTGTTGGCATAGAGCGGATGAGGTGATGGAATGATCGATATGCGGTCAGAACTGTGTAAAAGATGCATTCATACAAAAGTGTGCCATTATGATAAGAATTTGGTTGGAGACATTTTTGTTCCCGGTAATCCGATGATCTTTGACAATCTGAAATTATGGGAAGAATACAAGGAACGAGAGAAAGCAGGGTTCCCCTGCGAAGATTTCTTCCCGGTTATCACACGATGCAAAGACTGTAAATATTGGCACGATGATGGAATCATAACAACGTGTGAAAAGCATATTGGGAATAGTATTCCGAGAGAACATTTTTGCTCTTGGGGGGAAGAGAAGGTGATGGACAGTGCCGATCATGAGTGAAAAGACAAGAAAGGTTCTCAATGAAATGATTAATGATTATGCGTCTGGGAACCTTGTTAAAGTGGTTCGGTGCAAGGATTGCGGGTTTTATGTTGTAAACGAGCTAACAAAGAAATATGAAATAGATAGGCGGCGCAAACCTTCGTTTTGCGAGCTGTATGGAAGATATCGTAAGGAAGATTGGTTTTGCGCTGATGGGGAAAAGAGGGTGGAGGAATATTGAGTGAGTGGATTATTGAAGCGGAATCTTTAGCAGAAATTCCAGATGGGAATTGGACGATAGGAAGAAAACTTGTACGGTGTGAGGATTGCTTCCATTCAAGACCAGATGAATATGGATTAGAGTGTATGGTGCATTACAGACCGACAAAAGATCACGATTTTTGCAGTTACGGTGAGAAGGTGACGGAATGAGAAGACTAATTGATGCGGATGTTTTGATAAAAGATTTAGAGGAATACAATGTTGACATGTCGAAAGCTATTTCTGAAGATGAACTCTATATTAACGGATATGATGCGGGGTTACATACATCCATATGTGCTGTTATCGAGGCTGTTACTGTTGATGCGGTTGAGGTTGTACGGTGTAAGGATTGTAAGCAGTTTAGATTGTTCCTCAACAAACTGGGAGAAATTGTTACGTCTGAATATGGTGAATGTAAAAGGACGAAGTTTCCGACTAAATCCGATGGATTTTGCGATTTAGGAAAGAAGGTGACAGAATGAGAATTATTGAAACAAGTATTACATGGGTTATTTACTGATGAGGTTACGGAATGACGGCAAAAGAATGCGATAGATGTAACACATTATACAAACCAGAATGTAATCCTGATATAAGAATCAACATTTACAGACATCCATACGGTGACAGTTGGATCGATCTGTGTCCGAAATGTCAAAAGGAATTGGAAGAATGGCTCAAGAAAAAGAAGGTGATGGAATGTTCCGAGTAATCAATAGGCGGACAGGGAAAGAACCAGACTTATGGAAGTTGGCAAGAAGATGCAAATGGGCAAAACATTTGTGCTATTGCGATATGGAGGGGTTTGCGATTGAAGAAGATGGAACATTGATTCTTTTGGATGAGTGTGGGAATGTGGCATATCCGCCGAAGGGGATGTTTAAGATTGTTTGGGATGAAGTGACAGAAGATGTTGTTGAAGTGGTTCGGTGTGAGAACTGTAAATGGTTTGTTCGGGGAACGTATCATTCGTTTTGCAAACCAACTGGATGTGCTGTGGATTACGACTCTTATTGTTCGTATGGGGAGAAGGTGACGGAATGAGATTGATAGATGTGGATCATTTATTGAACAGGATAGATGAAGCGAGGAAAAGTGATTCTGAATGTGCAGATGTATATGAAGATGATAAGACGGTAATGATGGAGTGGTTGAACACGGAACCAATAGTAGATGCTGTTCAAGTCAAGCATGGATGTTACTGGGTTCAGGACAGTTTTATGAAGGTGTTCGATTTATGGTACTGTTCAGAATGCGGAGCAAAGGGGGTCGTGTGCACGGATGAGTTGAAGGATCATTTGTACTGTTATCATTGCGGGGCGAGGATGGATGGAGGAACGAAGAGTTCAGAACGAGTGAAAGAATGAAACAGAATTGAGAGGTGAAAGGTTGGAATGACTAATGCTGAATTGTTTAAAAGCACATTTGGGATATATTCGGCAGAGATGTGGTCGATGACAGAGGATGAGTATCTTGAATGGTCAAATTCAAAAGCACAAGGGGGATATTCTGTTCAAATTGACATAGATGCGAAAAGCGCTGAACAGATAAAAAGATTGCTCGATAAACCCGGTAAAATAGTGTTCACTACAAGCATTCTGGGAGCAGAAAAAGAGAAATAATATTTGATGCTTTAGCGTATCACGGAGAATGATTTATTGTCATGGAATGTCAGTAACTATGGGTGATAAAGTATAAGCTGTCTAACAGGGCGGCGAATAATATCTGTCCTGTTTTTATTTCGGATCAGGAGTGAAAACGATGACGGATATAGAGAAATTTAGAAAGCGTAGGGCGAGCAGAATTCTGTCCAGATTGGATGCAAAGTTTGAGGAAAGCGATCATCCGAGAGATGAGAATGGTAGATTTACAAGTGGAGGCGGATCAGGGAAGAAAGCCGATGAGCCTCAGGCAGTAAAGAAAACGACTTACGAAAAGACAACGAGCAAGTATCGCCAGAAAAGGAATGATCTTGCGAAGAAGGTTGCGAGCGAAGATGATGGGACATTTGATCTGGATACAGGGAAGCCTGTGAGTTTTGATAAGGGATTTCAGGTATCATTTCAGACAACGGATTCTGAGGAGTATGGTTCCGGGGGATTCATGAAAGACCGGGATTATGACAGGGCGGTAGACGATTTGTCGAAGAGACTGGGATCGAAACCGTATATGGGTAGATTTGGAGACCCGGAAATATCGTTTCATGCGATGGATTACAATACTGCGATGGAATTGGCAACGAAGTATAATCAGCATAGCATTTGGAACTGGGAAACAATGGATATTGAGAAGAACCCGTTTTTCGATGAGTCGAAGAATCATGTGAAGAGATAGGAGAGCTTGTATGTCGGAAGAAGAGATTTTTGAGAAGTATATGGAGAACCCGCATTGGAAGAAGGAGTATGAAGAAGCTCCGAGCGATCTGTGCAAGAAGTACCTGAGAGAAGGATATATTGCTTCCGGGCTTGCATGGTTTAAGGTCGGGGATGCTATTCAGCACAAAAATGCGTGGAAGAGAGCGGAAACGTATCGGAAGCAGTTTGATAAGGATGATTGGGAATACATCATCAATCACGCCGGGACGGGAATTGCGAAGGCTGAGCTTACCAAGCAGATGAAGAAGGCGCTTGGAGATTGATTGGGATTTGATGGTTTATTATTTTGCCTCTGAGTTGACAATTGGATAAATATTGCGGATAAAAGGAGAGATTTAAATGACACAGAAGGAAATGGTTTATAGGCACATGCAGGAGTTTGGAAGCATAACTTCGATAGAGGCGTTTTCGGCATATGGAATCACGAGGCTCGCGGCGAGGGTGAATGAGCTTAGGAAAGATGGGATAGAGATAGAATCCAATAATGAGACGCATAAAAATAGATATGGCGGGGTCGTAACTTATTCGAGATATAGGTTGGCCTCGTGAGGAGGAATTATGAAAAGAGCTGATGCAGGGTTTAATGAGAATGATCATCCCAGAGACAAGGATGGAAAGTTTATTTCTGGTGGAGGATCGGGTTTTGAGAAGAAGAGCCAGACAGGATCAAAGGCGAAAACAATCCAAAAAGAAGGATTAGCGGGAGCAAACAAGAGCGTAAAGAACAAGGTTGCGAAAAACCCAGTAGATGTAAGTGGATACGCTTTCGCTGATTATAGAAATCCAGATGGGAAAAATATGCCGGGGTGCGAAACATATCGGTCTGCAATGAGATGGAAGGCAAATGAGACCGAGAAAGTATTTGATCGTGTTCTTAAGACATATGGAGGAGAGATGCCTCCGTATAAACAGGCTTCTGCGGCGTTCAATGAGATTAATAAGCACAGTGCGGTAAGGGATATTGTTTCGCCCGGATCGGAGCAGGGATTGAAGGATTGCAGTATGGCTATATCTCTTAGGCAGAATTACCTGATGGATAAGCTGAAGGATTATAACAAGTGGGATAGAAATAAAAGGATGTGGGTAAAAGGATAATTTATTATTTTGAATTTTTAGCGGAATGAGCATTGCAAAATGCTCTTTTTTGCGGAAAGGGATTTATGGATAAATTACAGATTCAGTATAGAAAGACTGAAGAATTGATTCCTTATGTAAAGAACCCCAGAAAGAACAAAGATGCTGTTGCGTATGTGATGAACAGCATTGAGCAGTTCGGATTTAAAAACCCAATTATCATTGATAAGAACAATGAGATTATTGCAGGGCACACCAGATTGATGGCGGCTAAGAAACTTGGCATGGAAGAAGTGCCTTGCATTATGGCTGATGATTTGACAGAGGATCAGATCAGGGCGTTCAGGATTATTGATAATAAGACGAGCGAGTATGCCCAGTGGGATATGGGACTTCTTGGGGAAGAATTACAGGCCATTGAAGGGATCGATATGGAGATGTATGGGTTTGACCTGAATATGGATGAGGAGACCAAGGAGAAAGACGAAAAGCCAGAAGTGGAGTTCACAGAAGTGCTTGGAGAGGAGCACAACTATATTGTCCTTTATTTCGATAATGAGGTGGATTGGTTACAGATTCTTTCAATTTTAGATATTGAGGAAGTAAAGAACCTTTCGACCAGAATTGATGGGATGGTTCGGGACAATATGGAGAGGAGAGGGATTGGAAGAGTCATTAAGGGCAATGTGGCTCTGGAAAAGTTGAGGAAGCATTATGAGAATCAGCATTAATTGCCCGTCATATAAAAGACCTTATGTGGAGACATTGGAGTATTTGGATTTTTGTAAGGTCTGGGTTGCGGAGAATGAATACGAAAGTTACATAAAGGCTAACCCCGGATTTGAGAAGAATATAATTTCTGTTCCTAATGAGGTTCAGGGGAATCTTTGCAGGATTCGGAATTATATATTGGACAAGGAATTGCCACAAAATGATGTGGTAGTAATCATAGACGATGACTTAAAGAGAATGCTTCGGTATGAACCGAGAGGGAATTATGGGTATGTGGATGTACCAATCGATAAGGATGAATTCTTGTGGATGGTAGAAAGATATACCATTTTGTGTGATGATTTCGGGTTTAAGTATTGGGGGGTAATGTGCAATTGTGATCGGCTGTCATACAGACAGGCAACACCGTTCAGCACAACAGCATATATTGGAGGCCCATTTCAGGCGTTTTTGCATGGGAATCCATTGAGATATGATGAGAGCCTTCCGTTGAAAGAAGATTATGATATGACACTTCAGAATTGTAATAAGTATCGGGGGTGTCTGAGAGTAAACAAGATTCATTATGATTGCAAGCAGTCTAAACAGGCGGGAGGGTGTGCAACGTACAGGAATCTGGAGAGAGAAAAATCACAGCTTGAGATGCTTCAGAAGAAGTGGGGAAAGAAGATCGTGAAGAATGATCTTCAAGACAATCATAATCAGAAAAAGGCGAGAAAGACATTGGATTATAACCCGATTATTCATGTCCCCATTAAAGGAGTATGAGGTGATGAGGAATGGATAAAGAGATAAAGCCAAAGAAGAAAACAAAGGCGAAACAAGAAGTAATTGATATTGAAGAGAAGAAGAAAAGAAGGCAGAAAAAACTTGACAATTTGATGAGCGTTGAGGATATAAACGCAAGAAGAACTCCTGAGGAAAGGAAGAAAGCCGCGAGTAAGGCGGGGAAGCGTTCTGTTGAGGTAAGAAGGCAGAATAAAGTCATGATGGATATGGCGAGGAAGATTCTGAACCTTCCTGTCGGAGAGAGTTATGCGAATGTCAAGTCTGTTATGGCAAGGTTTGGGATCAGCGAGAAGGACATGAATTATGCTTCTGCTCTTTTGGCTGTTATGGCAGTGAAGGGAATTTCTGGGGACATTATGGCGGCGAAGTTCGTAAGGGACAGTGCAGGGTATGATCCTCAGACGATCCTGAAGGAAGAACAGTTGGAATACATGAAAGAAAATGGACAGAACATCAATATCACGATGGATGGAGAGCTAACCACCAAGTCGAGAGTTCAGATATATTTGCCAGAAAGAGATGAAGACCCTGAATAATGGAAGAGCCGATTATTATCAAACCGCAGAAAGGCCCGCAGGAGAAATGCCTGAGAAGTGCGGCTGATATTATTCTGTATGGTGGAGCCGCAGGGGGCGGTAAGACTTGGGCGGAGTTGGCATTTCCGTTGAGGTTTATTGATGTTAAGGGGTTCGGTTGCGTTATCTTTCGTAAGAATTCAAACCAGATAACGAATGAAGGCGGATTGTTTGACAATGCAAGGGACATGTATTCCGGGATACAAGGAGCGGAATTGCACAAGGGAGAAATGGCTTGGGCGTTCCGGGACGAGACAGGGAAGCAGTTATCCAGAATTTCGTTTCGGCATATTGAGAGAGATGAAGAAGTTCACAATTATCAAGGTGCTCAGATATGCGGGATCGAGTTTGATGAGCTGACACATTTCAGCAAGTATGCGTTCTTTTATATGCTGTCCAGAAACAGAAGCATGTGCGGAGTTAAACCGTATGTGTTAGGGACATGCAACCCGGATGCAGATAGTTGGGTTGCGGATTTTATTTCGTGGTGGATTAATCAGGATACTGGATATGCGATTCCTGAGAGATCGGGTGTTGTCCGTTGGATGATAAGACGGAACGACATGATCTATTGGGCAGACACGAAGAAGGAATTAATAAAGCAGTTCAACCTGAAAACGGAAGAGGAGTTGGAAGAACCGAGATCAGTTACGTTTATAGCGTCTTCCGTGTATGACAATAAAGAGATGCTGAAGGTTAATCCACAGTATCTAGCGAATTTGAAAGCATTGCCAGAAGTTGAGCGGGAACGGCTGTTGAATGGTAACTGGAAGATCAAGCCCGCAGGAGGAATGTACTTCAAGAGGGTTCAGGTTGGGAATTTTATAAACATTATTCCAGATGATGTTACGCAGTGGGTAAGATGTTGGGACTTGGCGGCAACAGAAAAGTCGGAGAGCGGAGATGCCGCATATACTGCCGGGGTTTTGATGGGGAAGCGTAAGGATGGGAGATATGTCGTTGCGGATGTGATTAATCGTCAGATGTCGGCAGGGGATGTAAGATCGATTATCAAACAAACGGCGCAGATAGACCGTGAGAGATATAAGAGGGTTCGGATCAGGTTGCCGCAAGACCCGGGACAGGCAGGGAAGGAACAAGCACATTCGTATATCAAGATGTTGTCAGGGTTTAATGTGACAGCAGTGAAAGAAACAGGATCGAAAGAGTCTAGAGCAGAGCCTATGGCGGCGCAATGGCAAGCAGGGAATTTTGATATCGTAATAGCGGATTGGAACGATTCGTATTTGTCTCAGCTTGAGAATTTCCCCGAAGGGAAGTGGAAAGATATGGTGGATGCATCAGCTAATGCATTCGCAGAGATAGAGTCGAGATCGGGGTTTAGTTTAAGAAATCTTGTATAAGTTTTGGTCGTAGGGCGCGACCGATTGAAAATAAAGAAAGCTCAAGAATTAAAGACGGTTTCCGTGGGGTGTTACAGCATTGCCTCCTGTTGTCCACGGATTCCGTCTTTTTATTGGAGATTTACTATGAATGCAGTAGAGAGATTTAGGAAGAGACGCTCGAACAGAATGAAAATAAGGATGGACGAGGAAGTTTGGAGGACAACCGACAGGGGCAAACATTATGCAATAGAGAGAGAAACTGGAGAGATAACGAAGGGTAATATTGGGCAGAACAAGAAGGCAATTGGGGGTAGTGGAAGGATTACAAGAGAACAGTTGCCTGAATATTTAAAGAAGTATGATGGGAATTTGTGGTCGGAACCGTATAAACGACTAAGAGAAAAAGGTGGGGCGCTTATACATGTTCCTAATAGCACGATAGATAATATTGACCCCAATGTAATAAAGATTGCGGCTGATACAGTTGGAGAGGTTGGAGAACGGTTCCCCGGTGTGGGGGCGATGGTAAATATCTGTAATGAAGAAGATGATATTTACGACTCTGAGGCATTAGCGGCGCTCACACCATATTCAGGCCTCGATACGTTTACACTTAATTTGGGGAAGGAAATGTTTGGGAGTATCGAGGAGGATCAGAAATACAAGGATCATATCTATCTTAGGCAGGGGTTCAGGAAAAACATCAAATCAAAAGAAGATTGGGTGAAGTCAGAGATTGCTCACGAGATTGGGCATTTGTTAGAGTGCGCCTGTGCGAGAGAACTTGGATATCAGAAGAATTTAACTCAAAAAGAAACAATTGATTATTTGCAACGAGATGCGTTTGTGAAAAGGTTTTTCATTAATAGGGCGAAGCAAGACATTGGAGTAGATTTAACGCAATTTAAAAACATGAGCGAAATAGGAGATGCGATTTCAAATTATGGTGCGAAGTATCCGAGGGAGTTGTTCGCGGAGTGTTTTGCGGATTATTGGATTAATGGAGAAAAGGCGCATCCATTATCAAAAGCGTTTGCGGGGCACATAAAGAAGATGCTTGGAGATCAGGAGAATTCGTTGTGGAAGAAAAACAGGAGTGAGGGGAAGAGTCGGTTCAGGAAAAGTTGGGAATAAGAATCTAAAGCTCGTAAGGGCTTTTTTTATTGGAGAGAATTATGGGTTGCATAGAAGAATATAGAAAAAGGCGAGATGCCCGGTTACGGATGAGGAATGACGAGGAGATTTGGAGAACGAGCGAGCAGGGCAAGCATTATGCTCTTGAAACAGAGACTGGGGAGATAACGAAGGGGAATATCGGTCAGAAGAGAATTCCGAAGGTTCAACAGATTACCGGGAAGATGAGTTCAGATCAGAAATATCAGATTAGTTCCGGGATCGAAAAAGCGCGGAGAACGATGGAGTATGCGGACAAGATAGAAGATCAGAGATCGTTCAGACGGGCAAGGAATCGTGCAAGAAGGGAGTTCAGAAATGAGATCAAGAAACTCCCGGAAGGCGCAAGGATCGAAATGTGGAACAATGGGTTTGCGAGCACAAGTCAGTACATCTTTGAAAAGCATGGAGATAAGTTCGATGGTTGGCACGAGCATATGGAGAATTGGAAGAACGAAGGGTTCAAGGATGTTAAGTCGGAAGATATTTTCAATATGTTCTGCAAGCTGAAGGATCATCGCATTGCCGTTAAGAACGGCGGAGCAAGCGAAGAAACGCTAAACAAGGCGAAGGAAGCGGCGAAGAAGAATGGGAACAACGTGAAGGTTGAAAATGGAAATATGTATGTTGAGTTTCCGATTTGGGATGTTCGCAAGGTTGAGCGTAAAAACGATAAGTATTGGGGAAGAGTCGTAGATGAACCCGTTGGGAATTATCGCGGGGAGGTTGGAGACTTCGCGGTTTACAGTGCAAAGGCATATCCGACTAAGGATGATGATAAGTTCGGGTATGAATTCACATTTAAAAAGTGGTAAAGCATTGATTTAAATAGCACATTGTGTTATAATAAGGAGGAATCAGGGTGGACAACAAGAACGATTCGGTTGTTGCCTATAAAAAGCGTAGGCAGAAGAGATTGGATTCTCGTGAATGTGAGAGAGAGGATTATGGTACAAAAGCCTCTGGGAACTGGGGACATGCGGGACGAGAAGGTATAAGAGGAGGTTCTTCGCCGGGAGGTGGAGGAGCGTTCCGTATGACGAAGGGAGGAAAGCGAGGAGGATTCAGTTCTAAAGCGAAGATTCAGGCAACGGCTCGTAAAAAGACGGCTACTGCGAAACGCAATCTTGCTTCTGCTAAGGCGAGCGGTAATGCCAGTGCAATAGCGAAAGCACAGGAGAAGTATAACAAGCAGTTGGCACACAACAGCAAAATTAATATGCACAGAAAGAGCATTCGTGATTTAAAGGCTAGTGGAAGATACAATCCGACTGCTTCCAAGAATATTCTTAGTGATAAGAATAAGAGCAAGACTGTGCATGAAAGACAAGTAGCGAACGTGAGCGGAACGAAGACGGCTATGAAGCACACGTTTAACGGTACAAAGAAGAGATGGGGAAAGTGACGGAGGAGAGACAATGCACAGATTTGATGCGGACATGGAGTTAGAGGATCGCACAGTAAAATATGACAAGCTGTGGGACGAGGCTCTTGCGAAGCTTGGGCCGAAAGAGTACAAGGTATACGAGAAGATTTGGAACACGTTCAACACCGAAGCTGAGATGAATGGGACGAAAGTGGATTATCCAGAGGATTTCTTTGAGCAGTCTGTGGATGAGCTGAATAAGCATTTCGGTGGACATGGTGATATGGTTATTACGGAGAATGTTAGGAAGGCGCTTGATGCGGCGCACAAGTGGGATATGTCGGACGATGATGAATGGGAAGACATGATCGGAGAGGAAGAAGAGTAAAGTTGGTTAAATTATGAGGGGCACCGTTAACACGGTGTCCTTCTTATTATATCGGGGGAATGTAATATGCGTAGAAGTGATTATTATTCCATTGCGAAGTATATGCTCAAGAAGATGAAAAGACTTGAGCGGAGAGGGATTCGCATGGATTCAAAAGATTCCCGGTTTGATGCAAGTGCAAGGCTTGCTTATGGAATTGCCAAAGGCATGGGAATCGATACAGAAGGAATGAGTCCGCAGGAAGTGTGGGAGGCAATCCGCAAGGAAGGCGGGGTAGGCAAGACAGCAAAGAATGGGCTTGGAAATGGAGCAAAGGCCGAGAGGAAAACGATAACAGCGAAGGGATATTCGCATGCGGAGACGCAGAAGTTTTTGAAGAGCGCTAGGGTTGCGTCTAAGAGCCATTACGATAAGGCAACAGAACGGGCAAATGATGAGAAGAACACTTCTCTTTGGACATACACGAGTCATGGTCAGGATCATGTCAATCAGGTGATTGAAGAGACAAATGATGCGGCAAATGTTCTGGAAAAGATTTCTAGCAGTGCAGACCTTCCGATTGGAAAGGTTGACAGAAAGCTTCTTCTAGTTACCGCACAGTTCCATGATACTGGTATGGATGGCGGGGACAAGGAGTATGAGAACGGGGACAAGCTCAGAAAAGATCATGCAATGAATTCGGCAATGCATATCCTTGAGCAGTCGAAGCAGTTCGAGAAGATGGGAGTGAATCCGAGTAAGGCGGCATTGTTGGCATTGGCACACACAAAGAGTATGTCCGGGGTGAATGACCTTGCGAACCCTGCCGACTGGGAAACTGCTCTTGAGAAGATCGAAAAGAATGTAGGGGAATATAACGAGAGGAACCCGGACAAGAAGATCAGTTTCAATCGAAACGATGTCTTTGAAAATGGGAAGCCGACAAAGAAGAACATTGCTGAGATGGCAACTGCAACGGCGGCATTGAGGCTTGGAGATGCGAACAGGGAAGCGAATATTCCGCTGAAATCGCAGACTGGTGGAGAGTATAAGATAGATAAGATGCCTCCAAGAGATTGCAACAGCAAGGAAGAGGAAATTGCGAAGTCTGAGATCAGCATAACAGATAAGGATGGGAAGCATATTCTGAGCAATGATGACCCGAAGATGTCAAAGGTGAGGGGACATGCATTCAGCAAGGGAGTTGTTCTTGGCGAGCGCAACATGGTTAAGGTCGATGCAGATTATCGGAAGAGCGATAAAACATTGAGAGAGGTTGTATCGCTCAGGCATGGGAATGATGTTCCGTTCAGTACAGCAGAAGCACTTGCGGAAAGGCTTGGAGAGTTGAACACGATCAATGGTGTTCCGAGAGGGCTGAAGATCAAGATGAATGGTGTTAAGAATTTCGATGATATGACACCACAATCAAAGAAAGCATACAGCGATTTGTGGAGCAAAACGATTGAGCGGATGGGCGGTATTAATGATATCGTGCTTGAGTTTGATGATGGATCAAGATATCGGTTCAAAAAGGGATAAATAAATATCACAATGTGTTGATAAGGGATGGGAAATGTGATATAATTTATTCGGAGGTGGAGAATGAAGCTTATTAAGAAGACTAAGAACAAGTTCATTGATGGGTTGTGGGAATATGCGTTTGAAGAGAGCGGGAAGATTACGCTTGCGGATTGTTGGAAAGCGATAGAGTTTATTTGCGGAATTGGGGATGTTGGTTCGATTTGGGTTGTTGAGATGCATGACCCAAGCGATGCAACGGTTGCGGGAGAAGTCTTTGACGATGTGAAAGAGTTTTCCGATTGGGCAAGCAAGCAGGAAGATAAACCTGAGAGCGAAGGCGGATATGAGCTAGACCATGCGGTTGTTAATATAATGGTTGGAGAGCAGAATATTCGGTTTGAGGTTGCTCCGCTTCCGACATTCGGGCCAAAGGATAGGATGATTATTTTTGTGGAAACAACCGACAAGAGCATTGGAGACAAGGTTGTAAGTAGATTCGCGGATTTTAAACTGTGAGAGTAACAAGGGGATTCAACATAAAGCACCTTCGGGTGCTTTTTTCGTTTTGGAGGAAGTATGGCAGATAAAAAAGCAATGATTAGACGGTATGAGGGTGTAGTCGGGAAACTGACTGGTTCTGCCGTAAAAAGAGATGTGCCTGCGGTGTTCCGAGCGGATGGATATGTCAACATGTTCAATAAGTATGGAACGAGCAAGGATACATCTGAGCATTATTTTTTCGAGAGAGAATATGATGTCCCGGACGAATTGCTTGAGCAGTATTACGAGGGGAATGGGTTATTTTCAAGAATTATCGATGCTCCGGCAGAAGAGGCATTGCGTAACGGGTTTGAATTAAAAAACATCACAGATGACAAGCTGACGATGTTTATGGATCGTTCTCTGGATGAGTTGGATTGGACGGAGAATGCGATCACTGCAATCAAATGGGCAAGGCTGTTTGGCGGTTCGATTATCGTCATGCTTGTGAATGATGGGCGTGGAATTGATGAGCCGTTGGATTGGAACAATATCGAGTCGATTGATGACATTCGTCTGTATGATCGTTCGATGGTTGTTCCCGATTATTCGAGCATGTTCGTGTATGAGTATACCGACCCGTTCCATACAAGGGGAAGCAGACTTGGGATGCCTGAGTATTACACGGTGAACAGTCGGTATGGTTCGTTTGTCGTGCATGAGAGCAGATGCCTGATATTCCAGAATGGTGTGCTCCCGGAGAATGCGACAAATAGTCTGTATCAGATTTGGGGCATGCCTGAGTATGTGAGGATTCACAGGGCAGTCCGGGATGTGGAGATTGCGGCAGGATCGGCAACCAAGATGCTAGATCGTGCGGTTCAGGCTGTTTACAGCATGAAAGACCTTGCGGTTGAGCTTTCAACTGAAGAAGGAGAAGATCGGATTCTGAGAAGACTCGAAGCAATCGATATGGCAAGGGGAATGATGAACACTGTCACGATTGATTCTGAGGGAGAAGATTACAGTTTCAGACAGTTTTCGTTCAATGGAGTGTCAGAGGTTATCGATTCGACTTGCAATTATCTTTCTGCATTGACAAACATTCCGCAGACGATTCTGTTCGGGCGCTCCCCGGCGGGCATGAATTCGACAGGGGAAGCAGACTTTGAGAATTATTACAACTATGTGCAGAGAATCCAGAAGCGGATGCTCAGAAGTAATTTGCGGTATCTGTTGGGGATCATCTTCCAAGCAGGAGTGAAGTCGGGAGAGATCGAGAAAGTCCCGAAGATTGATATTGAGTTCAATCCGCTTTGGTCGATGTCTGATATGGAGAAGGAGCAGTACGAACAGGCGAAGATTCAGACCGAAATGGCAAGGGCAAATGCGATCAACATGTATGTTCAGATGGGAGCGGTTTCGGTTGCGGAAGTCAGGAAGAAACTGGCTGAGAAGGAAACGTTCGATGTGGAAACGATTCTGGATGGGATGTCGGAGAAAGAGCTTTTCCCGAATGGCATGCCTAAGTACGGTGAAGATAAGCAACAGCAGGGACAGCAGGGACAACCGGGAGGCGGAGCACAACCGGGGCAGGAAGGACAACCGGGAGCGGGAGCAGACCCAATGGCGGCATTGCTTGGCGGAGCACCAGAAGAATCGAAGGAAGCGCCAAAGGAAGAGGTTAAGGAAGAGGTAAAAGTAGAAGAGAAGGATAAGGATGTTGGCAATGCGATGCCAGATGCTCCAGAAGCTACGAGATTGCCTCAGGATAAGAGTAAGAAGGCGAAGAAAGAAGTCGGCGAAGAAGATGTCAAGTTCTTCCAGAAAGATGGCGTACAGCGCGGCACTGGCGTTTTAGTGGTAAAGGATGGAAAGATATTGACCGGGATTCGCAAGTCGGATAATGGGTATGGTTTGATTTGCGGGCCGGGTGGAAAGATTGAGGATAATGAGACTGCCAAAGAAGGCGCGATTCGTGAGCTTCACGAGGAATTCGGGATTTACCCGCGAGATATGATCTTCATTGGCAGAGGCGAGAAGGAAGAGGGCAGTCCGTTTGAGCCTTCGTATATCTTCCTTTGCACGGACTTTGAGGGGAAACCGAAAGCAGATGGAACCGAGATGGTGCGTGAGAGGTGGAGATCAGTCAAAGAAATTAAATCTCTGCGTTGCTTCAAGCCATTTGAAAATGGAGTGGATGTGCTGTGCGAGGTGCTCAGCACTCCCTCCGATCCTCAGCCTCCTGAGCGTAAGAAAACGTATAATTTTGACAAAGATCAGTTGAATAAAATATCACAATGTGATACAATTAACATGGACGAATGGGAAGAGGGGAAGCATCCGAGAGATGAAAACGGACAGTTTGCATCCGTTGGAAACTCTGGGTCTAGTGAAGGTCAAACCTCGACCAAGATAACGAAGGTTACTGTAAAACCGAAGGGAGTTAACAAGAGTTGCATTGGGTTCAAACGCGACACCAAGGGCAACGACCGTGGAGGTCAACACTTTGCCGAGCATGTATTGACCAATGAGGAACCGATTTATTCGGGAATGAGCAAGAAACAGTATTTCGATCATGTGGAAGAAATGCTAAGGAAACCAGTAGATGACCGCATTTGGGGATTTAACGGAATAGAGATCGATGCGGATACTGGGGAAGAGGTCGAGTATATTGTTCGGTATGACTCGAAGACCCATGAGTTTTGTAAGGGATATCCGGGAAGGCGGATTGTGACTGGATTTATGGCAAAGTACATTAACGAACGGACTAGGATGCCAGACCCAGACTATAAAAAGAAAGCCTTGGATTATTACAAGAAGAACGAAGAACTTGCACGAGAAAGCTTGAAGGGACGGAGATTGTAAGGTATGGCAGAGTATAAAGGGACAGAATGCCCGGTATGCGGGGAATTGAGATTCAGCAGATGCAACAATTGCGGTTGGCAGTATGACCCGTATCAGGAGAAGTTTACCGATGAGGGAAGCCTGATGAATTTCTTTTCGTTGGATGAGGCGAAGGAGATTTGGAAGAAGGAGCACAGACCGATTGATGAGGTAGCGGCTGAATTGATTCAGGCGAAGAAGAAGGAGTGCAAGGACAATGGGATTCCTTGGGGATTTTAGGAATGATTTTGTCATGGTTTGTCATAAGAATTAATTAGTAAAATTAAACTAAGGTTTGCGAGGGGTTTATAAGGAGTCACCGAAGGGTGGCTCTTTTTTCGTAAAGGAGTTTAAAGATGATTAATTATTACAGAAGCGAAGATTTGAGCAGAATTGCGGATGAGTTGATTCGCACTGAAGAGAAGTTTGAACATTTGCGGGAAGGCGGATGCAGAATCGGATACCAGTATTCGGATCAGGCGAAGAAGTCACATGGGAAAGATGTGTTTGCGGACACGGAGAAGGTAAAGGATAAGTTTAAGCAGTTTATGGCGTATGACTTTATTATTACGTTCTATACGCCGTGCACGGATGAATTGGATGAAGAGCATTTGCAGAGGTTGATGTATCACGAATTGAGTCATGTCGGATATGACGCAGAGAACGATACATTTTCAATCATTCCGCATGATTTGGAGGATTTCAAAGATGTCATTGGCAAGTGGGGGCTTGACTGGGAAATCAGTTGATATTTCCCAGTTTCGGAATAGAAGAGCGGAGAGAGTCAAGGCTCGGTATGATGTCGAGCCTGATTCTTGGATAACGCTTGAAAATGGTGAGCATGTTCCTCTTGATGCGAATGGCGGAGTTATGGGAGGAGCAGGGGGAGCACTTTCTGGGAGAACGTTCAGCGAAGCGAATGGAAGCAAGAATGCGTTCGGAAAGGGAAAGACCGACCTTCTGATGAAGCCGAAGCAGGAATGGGATGTTGATCTGGATGACGGGTTTGAGGATTTTCAAAAGAAGAACAGAAAAAACCCGGAGTTAAGGAAGATATATGACGAAGAAGGATATGAGGCCGTAAGGCGCGAGTTCTATCTTGCGAAGCAGGAGAAGTCCACGAAGAATCTGCATGAAATCGAACCAGATGAAGGAACATATTGGGGAGAGGCGAGCAAGATGAATCGGACATACGAAAAGGCAATGGATGAGTATGTCGAGGAAGTTGGAGACAGTATATTAGCAGGATGGTTAAGGGCGGAAGACAGCGGATATAAACCCGCGATTGTTTCTGGAACATTGGGAAGCGAGAAGGCAAGAAATGCCGCGCTGAACATGATGTATCTCAATTATAAGTGGGGGGAAGGGGATAAGTCGTTTGATGAGTTCCTTACAACCCCGGTAAAGCTGTATCGGGGAGAACATGGGCAGAAGCGTGTGGGAGATGATGTGTTTTCTGCGTACAGCTTTGATAAAGATATGGCACAAAGGTTCGCAGGAGATAAAGGGACGATTCATGAGATCGAAGTAAGACCGATTGATACGCTTGGGAGTCCCAGATGTGCGGGCGAAGCGGAGGTCATGGTTCCGTTCTGGTTGGAAGAGAAGTATCGGAAGAATGATAGTAAGTATGATAGCGTTGATATGTTTCGGATGAGAAGATCGGGCAGGATTGCGTTTAGGACAGATGATGAAGGAAGATGGATTACAACCGAAAATGGGCACCATGTGCATTTGAATGAAGAAGGAGAACCAGATAAAGGGAATCAGCATGTATTGAGTGCGATGAATGGTGTTTCTGGTAAGGTTACAAAGGAAAGCATTAATAAGGGATAGACCCAAGAGGATCAGATGTTATGGCGGTTGCATTTCTTCAAACATGCTCTGGCGGAAATGTAGAACCCATTTCCAAAATTCCAACGTGGGAAGAACTTGGATATAGCGTTCCAGAGAATTCGGCAACATAAATGATTTAATTAGTATTTCATAAAGCACAGGGGAGCGGTGAAAGCCGTTCCCTTTTTATGTGCGAGGAAGCGATCATGGAAAAGAAAGAAGTCTTGAAAGTCTTTATTGACTGGAAGGATGGGGAAACACGGTGCATTTGTTTGAGATCGAAAAAGAGATGTAGAAAGAAATGCAGTCGTGATGTTGTAGAAAGGGATTTGTATCGGGATTGGGAAAAAACATTCAATCAAGATCGGTTTGGAAAGTCGAAATTGGATGATTAATGTTGCAATAATTAGCACAATGTGTTATAATATGGAGGAATTAAAGATGGAGCCGTTGGATTATTTGCTGAAGATATATCAGGAATCGTATCAGAGGGGAGATTCCAAGATTTGCGAGGTAATTCTGGAGTGCATTAAGAGAGCAGGGATTCTTGGCAACACGGATGAGCTAGATGATCTTAATAAACTGGGCGGGAAATGAGCTATGAGAGATGCAGTAAAGGCATTCAGGCTCAGGCGGCTTAGAAGATTGAAGTCGAGATTTGATGAAGAGGATTGGGTAACGATAAAGGGTACGCATGTTCTGATTGATGAGGAAGGGAATGTGACGGGAGGCCCTGACAATATCAAGAAGACCCAGTTTAAGAGAGCGCAACCGAGTGCGAGAACCAAGAGACAGGAGCAAACACAGAGCACACCAAAGGTTGCAAGGGAGAAAGTGAGTACAGAACCTCCTGTTTTCATGGAGCCGTTTTTGTCAAGGAAGCGGAATGTGAAAACATGGAATAGGATGCAGGAATATGTAAATAACAAGGAAGATGCAGACCCGACTTGTGCGAATGTGTTTTCTGCAATATCTAAAATGCATCCCGATATAATGAATGGCGGGAAGCTGAGCAGTTTAGGATATGCAGAGCCAGATTCGGCAACAGGGCTTGCGGGGTTTAGTTGGGCTGAGGGATTTGGCGTTCCGTTTGCACCACAATTAAAGTTATATGATCCCAACAAATATGATAGCGAAGATGTTATTCTTACGAACATTCATGAGATGTCACATATGGCAGACCATTATACTTTTGAGGAAGGAAAAGGGTTGTCATCGAATGTTTTTTCAAATAAGTTGAAGCTTCCTGATGGGCAGGAATTTTTCGATAGGGAGAATCATGGGGTTCCCAAGGAAGTATTGGATGTAGCGGCAAAGAAGAAGGCTTATTTCAAAGAAGAAGAAGATAAGTTCAGAACAACTATTGCCAGTGAAAAAGAAAGAATTCTGAAAAAGTATGATGGTCAGAAGACAAACGAGTGTGTGGATGAGATTAACAGTTCGATTGACAAGCATTATAAGGAATATGTCAGGAATGTTCGATACAATTGGAGCAAAGATAATGTCGGTTGGGGAGAGCTTATGGACATTTATGATGCTCTGAGCGGTGGAAGGTTAATGGACGGCAGAAAGGGGCATGAGGGACTTTTTGTTTCTGGGCATGGGATAAATTATTTTTCGTATTGCAATAATGCTCGCGATAATCGATGCACTGAGATATTGGCAAATTATGTTGGGATTGGGGTTTGCAAACCAGAACTTTTAAGTATTTTAAGGAAAGATCAACCAGAGCTTTGTAAGGAATTGGATTCTATTGCCAATGAAATGATTAGGAGGTTGCGCGGATGATCGATTTGGGAAGTTTTAAGAGTGAAAAAGAAAAGGATTTATATTTGAGCGTTTTGGACGAATATTGGGATTGCCTTGATGAGCGTGTGAAGGCATTCTTTGATCCTGACAGTGATAAGAATTTGAAGTATAAGCTCGCGTATTTGAAAGCAGTCAACGAGGGGACTCCTGCCCAGATGATCAAAGGATGGGAGAAAGCATTGGAGAAGTATCCGGGAATTAATGGGAACCCGGACGCGAACTGGGATTTGTGATATGTTCATTATCAAACAGCCTTCGGGCTGTTTTTTAGTTTTGGAGGAAGCATGAAAAGATTAAATACGGTTGAGCGGTTTAGGCATAGAAGAGCAATGAGACTTGATGCTCGTGGGATTCGTTTGGACAAGGATGATGGAAGATGGATCACGACAGAGAACGGACATCATGTGCATTTGAACGAAGAAGGGAAACCCGACAAGGGGAACAGAAGCGTTATCAATGCAATGAAGGCGGGAAGGTTCTGGTATGGGACGAAGAAGAAAGTGAACATTATCCCGAAGCTCCCCAAGCTGAAGAATGGCGCAAAGTATTCTGAAACGATGAATGTCTGCGGGCAGGGCGCTGTTGACGATAAGATGAGCAAGAAGTTGAAGAAAGTGTTGGATAGCACAACGCCGAGCGATATCGTCTATCAGAAGAACAGTAAGGGCGAAACAATAGCGTCTATACCGGGGCTTGCATCAAAGATCGATAACAAGGTTAAGTTTGGGAAGAATCCTGCCAAGAGCAAGGAAGTTCAGGCAATCTATGATAATATCAGGAATTCCGAACAGAAGATTACATCTGATGTTATAGACATGTCGAACGACCTTGGATGTAACATGAGCGGTCTCGAATTCAGCATGAAGGCCGGGAGCCATTTTGCGGAAAAGATTGATCGTGTTCGAGAGAAGCGGAAGAAGACAAATCCCGATTACAATGCTTCGGATGAAGAGATTGCAAAAGGGATTGGGGATTGTGTTCGTTATACCATGATGACGGATCATAATAAGATGGTTGAAAATGCGAACAAGGCAATCGAAACATTCAAGAAGAAAGGCTATAAAATCGATAAGGTTGACAACCGTTTCTATCCGAAAGAAGAAGGAAAGGATGTTGACTATAAGGGAATCCATTTGGATGTGATTAGCCCGGATGGTCAGAAGTTTGAGTTCCAGATTCATTCGGACGATACAATGGGCGTTAAGAATGTGAACCATAAGATTTACGAAAAGACCGAAGGCAAGGATGGGGTTAAGAGGAGCGAAGCGGAAAAGAAAGTTCTGTTCAATAAGATGGTTGAGAATGCGAGCAAGATACCCGATCCTCCGGGAATTTATGATTTCTATCCGCCTGAGTTCGCTAAGAAGAAAAAGTAATTGCATAAAATAGCACATTGTGTTATAATTTCCTTGGAGGAGGGGATACTGTGAGTAAGAAGTATGTGTATGTAGTTGATGAGGATTACGACATTTTTCGGAAGGAAGAAGGGAAACGATACGACACAAATGCTGACATTGAGATTTACAGTCCTGAGCAGGATAAGTGGGTTCTTATAAAGCGTTCGGAATTTGACAAGATGTTTAAGCATTACCCGTTCGTTGGAACCGAATATTTCCCGCCAATAGGGGAAGAAACTGCGAATACGATGATTGCCAGAATGAAGGAATACCTGAAGGATAATGGTTCGCCTATGAGTTGGAAGAACACGGCATTCAAGGATTTCAGCATTTAAGGAGTATTGTATGGCGAGATGGGACAATGAGAAGGTCAGGTTCAAGCAAGTTGAAGCTGACGATATTCCATGCAAGGATTGCAAGTATGCGAAGATGAATGGAGAGTTTGCACCGACTAAGGGGACATGCGAGAAGTATGAGTTAAAACCGATGGATGTTCTGCTGAATGGGGATGATTGCCCGGAATATAAGCGGAAATAGTGGTCGGAGGGACAAATGAATAGTGTGCAAGAGTATAGAAGGCGCAGGGAACTGCGCCTTTTTAATCGGGGAATTCGGAAAGACGAATGGAACGAGAATGATCATCCGAGGGACGAGAACGGGCGGTTTACATCTGGAGGATCATCTGGGAGCGGGACATTTTCGCCAGACGCATATTCCAAGGAACGGAAGGAAAATGCAAAGAAGTACGGGTTTCTGGATATCGATGACGAGTATGAGAAAACGCACTTCAAGGATGATTTTAGTAAGGACGAGAAGTGGGCGATAGAGACCTACACGAGCGATGAGTATCGACCGATCAATAATGCGTTGCGTCAGGAAGTTCCGATGGCGAAGCGGCATGAGGAAGTGATTGATGATCTGACAAACGCGATAGACAGACATCCGACAGATGAGGATATGTATCTGAAGAGAAGTCTGAGCGGATTGTTGGCGTTCGGGATGTTCAATAATAATGGGGCATTCAAAATTAAGGCGATGGACAGGAAACTCACGAAGGAAGATGTGGATGAGCTGTCCAAGAAGTTGGTCGGGAATGTTTACACGGACGATGGGTTCATGTCGTGTGATTCTGCAAGCGAGTTGCTAAGCGGGAATGGCGCTTCTGATATGTCGGTTGTGATGAACATATACACGCCAAAGGGAACGAAGGCAATGTATCTTGCTCCGCTTTCAGAACTTCCGGGAGAGAGGGAAACTCTTCTTCAGAGAGGGACTTCCATCTATGTCACAGGAGTAAGGCCGAACGAGAATAAGCCGAATCATGATGATCCTAGCAAGTATGGCGGAATTGTTGTTGATGTAGAGGTTGTGGCACAGCACCCGAAACAGGGAACAGGAGAAAAAGGGCACAAGATATACAATGGTAAAAGAAAATAGAAAGTGTCAGTAAATGTCATGGAATGTCACATAAAAAGTATGTAATACTTCAGAATGGTAGTTGGGTTGCATGTTTCTCCTATCTTTCAATGAAGCCGCGAAGAGCGGCTTTTTTTAATAGATGGTCATGGAAAGCGAGGGGGTGCTTAATTGAATTTCTTGAATAAAGTGAGGGGTTCTCCCAAGAATGGGGATGTGTAAACGGAGGTGAGCGGATGACGGAAGTGATTCGGTTGGACAGTATGCCTGTGGGCAAGGCTACTTTTACGCCAGAGGGTTATCTTGAGGATAAACCGATTTTAACAACCACAGGAATTTTCGAGTATGGAAATCCAGACGGCAGTATTCGCCGTGAGTTGCGATTGCCAGAGGATGTTTTTGATAAAGAGAGTCTGGAGAGCTATAAAGGCAAGCCGATCATTATCACTCATGATGCGGGGCTTGTGACAAAGGACAATGTGCATCGGTATCAGATTGGCACGATTCTTTCCGAGGGTATGCGGTCGGGGAATGATGTTCGGGCGGACATTATTGTGCATGACACGGATAAGATGAAGGATTGCAAGCTGAAGGAACTTTCGCTTGGCTACAATCTGGAACTTGATGAAACGCCGGGGGTGTGGCGTGGTGAGCATTATGATGCTATCCAGAGGAACATTCGAGTGAATCATCTTGCTTTAGTTAGAGAAGCAAGGGCAGGAGAATCGGCACGACTTAACCTTGATGGTCGTGATGATCATAACAACATAAATATCCTTAAAGGAGGGAAACCTATGCAGAAGGGTAAGAAGGCTCGCAGGAACGATGGCATCCTGACTCCTGAAGAGCTTGCTGAAGCGATTGAGCAGTATAAAGCTTCTAGAGATGTTGCAGAGGATGCAGAAGATGAAGTCGTAGAGGAAGAGGAAGTCAAGACTCCTGAAACCGTTGAAGAGAAGGTTCAGTGGGTGAAAGACCGCCGCGACCGCCGCGATGAAGAAGGTGATCCTGAGGATGAAGAAGAGGCAATGGGAATCATTGCGAATCAGGATGAAGATATCGATTATCTGTTCGATATCATCGACACTCTGCTTGCTGAGCGTGACATGAAGAAAGACGAGTGCATGAAGAAAGACGCTGAAGACGAGGAAGTTGTCGAGGAAGAGAAGGTAGAGGAAGAAGTCATCCCCGAAGAGGAAGAGACTGACGCTGATGAAGAGGAAGTCGAAGTAGTTGAAGAGGAGGAAATCCCCGAAGACGAAGCAACCGATGCGGATGAAGAGGAAGAGGAAATCGTTGAAGAGGAAGAGATTCCTGAGGACGAGGAACTTGATGGATTTGATGACGAGATTCCGTATGTTGAGGAAGAGGATGTTCCGCTGAACACGGATGCTGTTGATGCGATTGTTCGTCAGCGCATTCAGCTTGGCATGCTTGGACGGAAACTGAATCTGGATGGACTTGAGAATCTGAAGCCGATGGCGGCTAAGAAGCGCATTATCAAGGCAGTTCGTCCGGGTATCCGTCTGGATGGCAAGAGCAAGGCTTATATCAATGCCGCTTACGATTGCGCGGTTGCTGATATTAAGAACATGAAGAAGACCACCGCTTATCAGAAGAAGCAGATGTTCAACAAGGATTCGGCAACGAAGAAGGTTGTTAAGTCTGCGAGTTCTGCTGAAGCGGCCCGCAATCGGATGATTGAACGGCATGCTCATAAATAAGGAGGGATGAAAGAATGAGTGCACAGACCAGTTATGGTTATTTTACTGTTAAAGGTGCCCCCGGCGGCATCTATGATCTCGCACCGTATGCAATTGATACGTTCCTGAATGAAGAAAACAACGGTGTGATGAGCTTCGGAATCGGCGTGGTTCAGGGAACCAATGTTGGTAAGGGAATTGCAATCCCTGACAGCAACTCTACTGCGGCGAAGTTTGAAGGTGTTACCACCAACAATCGCACGACCGAGCGCGACCTCGATGGCAATCTTCGGGTTCTGAAGGGTGCCCCGGTTGGTGTTATGCGTTATGGTCGGATTTATGTTAAGTGCGACAGCAATGCCGCCGCCGCTTATGGCAAGGCACTGTATATGGTTAAGGATACTGGCGAATTCACGGATTCCAGTTCTAGCACCATCGCACTGAAGGGCCGTTTCCTGTCTGAAGCTGACAGTGACAACGTTGCTCTTGTTGAGCTTTTCAATGAGGCTCAGTAAGCAAGAAAGGAGGAATTGACTAATGGCTAGAAAACAGCATACGCATTATGATAAGGCTGAAGCCCGTACTTTCCGCAATTCTGCGATTCCCGCCGCTGTTATGGCGAGCGCAGGAACCCGGTTTGACAGTGCTGAAGAGGCTTCCGTCTTTTTTGCTCGTGAACTGGACTATGTAAAGTCTCAGTCTTACGATGTTGAATACCCGGAATTGACTGCTCTTTCCCTGTTTCCGATTAGCAATGAAGCAGACCCCGGAGCAGAAACCATTACTTACTACACCTATGACAAGCAGGGTCTCGCGAAGATCATCGACAACTATTCGACCGATCTGCCGAGAGCGGATGTAAATGGTAAACCGTCCTTTGCTCAGATTAAGAGCCTTGGTGCGTCTTACGGCTATTCCGCACAGGAAATGCGGGCTTCCCGTCTTGCCGACAAGAGCCTCGATGTTCGTAAGGCTGAAGCGGCTCGTTATCAGATTGATAATCTGATCAACAAGATCGCATGGTCTGGTGATACTGGCTCTGGACTGCTTGGCGTTCTGTCCAGTGGTCAGAATATCCCGTATTACACCATTACTGCGGGCGGCACTTCCAATAAGACCAAGTGGACTGAGAAGACTGCTGATGAGATTCTGGATGATATCAATGGCATGGCAAAACAGGTCGCAAAGACCACCAAGAACGTTGAGCGTCCCGACACTCTCTGCGTCCCGGCTGAAGTCTATATGGACATTGCAACTCGTAGGCTTCCGAACACGACCGCTTCCGTGCTGAGCTACATCCTCGATCATGCTCCGTACATCAAGGAAGTTATTTCCGTGTCTGAGCTTGAGGCTGATTCTGCTGATACCAACCCGTATGCCGAAGGTGCACCGGGTGTTGGAGTTGGCGAAGGAGTAGGCGTTGCGTTCCTGTTCAAGAATGATGCAAGGAAGCTGACCCTAGAGAACCCGATGCCGTATTATCAGTATCCTGTTCAGGTTCGTAACCTTGAGAGCATTGTACCGTGCGAAGCGCGGACTGCGGGTGTCATTGTGTACTATCCGATGTCTGCTCTGATCGCGGTTGGCGTTTGCTAATCGGATTTTGAATAGTTTCAGGAGAGAGGGGAGCAATCCCCTCTTTCTATTTGTATTGAGAAGAAAGGATTTAAGAGTTTATGAAGATTCGCAATAACAGCAATAAGGTGATTGGTATTGGAAGTGTCACTCTGATGCCTGATGACGAAAGAGAGTTTTCTCGTGATATTTGTGAGCTTCCTTCTGTGAAGGCTTTGGTTGGGAAGGGTTTTCTGGCAATAGAGGGTGATTCAGTCAAGGTTGAAGAGCCGAAGGATGATCCTAAAGCAGAAGAGCCGAAAGAAGAACCGAAAGCGGAAGAAGCAGTGGAAGAGAAGCCCAAGAAAACAACGAGGAAAAAGAAGTCCGAATAAGCGGAGGTAAGCCATATGACGGCATTGGAAATAATTCGACTGGTAGGAACAGAGTTCATTGCAATAGATGATTATACTGTTGAGCAGTGGATTGAGATTGTTCGTCCTATGGTGAGCAAAAAGCAATTCGGGAAACTGTATGAACAGGCACTAGCATTTCTTGTCTGCCATAGGATGAAGATGGTTGGGGTTGGACAAGCCCCGGCAGAAGGACTCATGGGTATGGTTTCTGGCGGAAGCGGTGGGATGTCAGTAGCGTCCGTTTCGGATGGCGGAACGAGTATCAGTTTTAATTCTGGGGCGGGGGCGTGGACATTCAGTGATGCGGAGCTGAGCTTGACAACGTATGGAGTCCAGTATCTTCAGTTGAGGCATATGTGCATAGTTCCGATCCATATCAGAGGGGGTATGGATTGTGGGATTTGAGTTGATATATACCCAAACAATTACGCTTTTCAATCGGCATATTGATAATCGAAAACCGCCCAAAAGCATATATGGGATTGATGAGGATAACATTATTTGGGTTCCTACGGTGATTAGAGATGTGCATCTTGTAATGAATCGGGCGAAAATCATTTCCATGTATGGAGAGAATTGCACTGACAACGTTTTGCTTCATATCATGTATGAACGGAACGGAGCTGATGCTGTTATAGCCGGGAAAACGTATATGAAACCTAAGATATACGCCGAAACTTCGGTAGATGGATATGGGTTTGAAGAATATATTACGTTTGCTATGGGCGATAATTTCGACTTCTTCATGGAAGGAGAATGGGAAGAGTTAGGGAATACAAATGTTATTATCTCTGACAGTGATTATGAGCCGGGGTTCTACAATTATATGAATCACAAATACGATAATGTGTTTGCAATTACTGGGTGCACAAAATACTCGTTGATTCCGCATTTCGAGATAACCGGGAGGTGATTCCTTGATTAACAAGGATGATTTCCCCAATATCGATATCAGGGATAAAAACTTTTATGTGCATATCGATATGAGCCGATGGGCAAAAGGACATGAAGAAGCTCAGAAATGGTTAGATCAGCAGATCATTGAAGACATGGAGCCGTTTGTTCCTATGAAGACCGGGGCGTTGAGGGATTATTTAAAAGCAGTAAATGCACCGAGGTATGGGACTGGGAACTTATATGTCTACAAAAAACCGTTACCGCAGTATCCGACATTGCTCTATTACGGGTATAACACGAAAGGGCAACCGATCAGATATTCCTGCCCGACAGCACAGAAAATGTGGTTTGAGGCTACAAAGAGAGTGCATGGCAGGGAGTGGTCTGAAGGGGTGCGGAGAAAGATTGAAGGTGGTTAAATGGAGAATAATTCTCAGAACAACGAACATTATGATGTCGAAGGATATGATTTGCTGACCCCTGCAATTTGGGATTTATTGAATTCTTACCCCGGATTGGAGAAGGGGGAAAAGTTCAGGTTTTCCGAATTGAATTGCGAGTATGGGAAAGCGATGTTCCCGACAACTGGTGCGGTTGTGCAGTATGAGAAGGAAAGCATAACAGGACATGTTGAGCAGATGTGCCTTTATCCGTTTACGGTTTTGTTCAGGGTTTCCGGGCAAACGCAGAAAAGGAAGGCGAATGCGAAAGAATGGCTTGATACGCTTGGCAGATGGTTGGAAATGCAGACCGTCAAGATAGGAGACACGGAGTACAAGTTAAATGAGTATCCTGAGTTGAATCCTTCTGATGAGGAAACAAAGATCATGGATATCAGCAGAACAACTCCTGCGTATCTTGCGGTCACAAATGGTGACATGAGCGAGGATTGGGTTATTTCCATTCAGGCTCGATACAGAAACGAATTCGACAGATAATAAGGAGAGAGATAAATGGCAGGAAAGATTGAGAGAAAATATCTTGCTCATTACATCGATGTTTCGTTCGGAAGTACGACCACGGATTATCAGCGGCTAGGAAAAGACCTTGAAAGTTATGCCGAAGAACTGAATCCTCAGGTCGAGATTCGGAAGAACATTCTTGGTGAGCAGAATGTTACGCATAATGGATATGAAGTGCAGAGCACGGTTGAGCCGTTCTATTGTTACGAGGGCGATTCACTGTTTACGAAACTTGCGGCGATCGTCAACGGTCGTTTGACTGGAGATGATTGCAAGACAACTCGTGTTGAAGCTTTGTTTGACACCTCTGGTTCCGTTACTTGGGCGTACAGAGAGGATTGCATGGTTGTACCGCAGTCGATGGGCGGCGATACTTCTGGCATGCAGATTCCGTTTCAGGTGCTCAACTGCGGCAATCGTGTATCTGGAACGTGGAGTTATGCTTCTGCGACCGGGTGGACTTTCACGCCCGCAACTTAAACTGAATAAAGCTGTCTTGCTTAAAGGCAAGCAGGGAGTGGGTATATCCGTTAACAGCGGAGATGGGGGTAGAGAGCGTGTTATGAACAATAATGCGCTCTCAATTTTATTTGTTTAAGAAAGGATTTTGCAATGGAAGAGAAAGATTTGATGAATGTGGAAAATGTGGGGAGCGATAAGAGACAGGGATTATCAATCGTTGTTGATGATGGTCGGGTCGCGGTTCCTATTAAAAATACATTAGGCGAAGAGGTTGGGGTATTTTATTTTAACCCGACAGATATTGGAATTATAGATAGGTTTAAAGAAGCATCTGAAAAATTCAAAGATGTTGTTGAGCCGTTGCAGGATATTGAAGAAGGCGCAAGCGATGAAGAGTATATGGAAGCTCTCAAACAAGCCAAAGAGCGTCTTTATGTTGTGTGTGATGAATTGTTCGGTGGGAACATGTCTGAGGCATTCTTTGGGAAAATAGAGCCGTTTAGTCCGTCAGACGGAGTGTTTTATTGCGAGACTGCGCTTAATGCGGTTTCTGATTTTGTTGCACAGCAATTTGACAAGGAAACTGAGAAGATTAATGCTCGAATTAGCAAATACACAAGAGATTACATGAAGAAGAGTGGGAAGCATAAGGACGGCAGAAAATGATGTATTCGTTGCCGAAGGAACTTGAGATTAACGGCAAAGAATATGCGATACGCTCAGATTACAGGGATATTTTAAAGATTATTGAGGCAATGAACGACCCGGATTTGGAAGATTCGGAGAAGGCGTACATTGCCTTATTTATTTTATATGAGGATTTCGAGGATATCCCGATAGATGATTACGAGGAAGCATTCAAACAATTGTGTTGGTTCATGGATGCGGGGGAAGACAGAAGCAAGAAAGCGCAACAGGCAAAGCTGATTGATTTCGAGCAGGATTGGGGATTAATGGTTCCTGCGATTAATCGTGTTGCGGGAAGAGAAATCCGAGACATGGAATATCTGCATTGGTGGACATTTCTTGGGTATTACATGGAAGTCGGTGAATGCACATTTGCGACTGTTCTCAATATTCGTTCTAAAAGAAGCAAAGGAAAGAAGTTGGAGAAGTGGGAGCAGGAATTTTTCAATGAAAATAAAGACTTGG
>Ga0310690_10000978_pt1 | contig 54576 bp, 51 predicted proteins | sample AusTroGonzalo_MG_2_FD_207661 | JGI IMG/M metagenome (GOLD analysis project Ga0310690, IMG submission 207661) | Bovine rumen microbial communities from tropical cattle in Woodstock, Queensland, Australia - Gonzalo_04 (v2) (version 2) | ecosystem: Host-associated > Mammals > Digestive system >... | reverse complement strand
TAATAGTGAGCCTCGCTGGTCTGGTGATAGTGCCTTTCATTTCCTTTTGAGTCAAAGCGCTAATACTGATATACCCGTTTTAGAGGGCAGGGATGATGACGGCAAAACAATAGGATTTGGTGTTATTTGTGTTGATTTAGGATCATCTGGTAGTCAACAATGAAACTGAGCGATACATTTCTCCTTTTCTGCGAGAATACAGAAATTATGATTCTGGATTCTCAGTCTGTTCAATATGGCGTCAAATATAAGGTATCACGTCGTGGAGAAGAGGCATTTATGACTCTGTATGATAACGGTAACAGCCTGCCTCAAGGCCCATGGAATAGTACCTTATTAAAGTTGTTACAGGTATGGTCTTGCACAAATCCTGCTCAACGACAGATGACAGAGGAAGAAGCTCGTATGCTTTCTGGAGGTGGTATGACAGCATTTTATTTAAGTTGGAGGGAATGGAAAGAAGACGCTGGTAGTTTGAAAAAATATATCAAAGACCATGGCGTCCCAAGCGAAGATCAAGCCCCTGATGGATACAAGATTTGTCGTGAGATTATGTTTCACGACTATATGTTCAAAAAAGCAACAGAATTAAATATATCAATAAAAGCGGTAAAACATATTATCAAGAGTTGGATAAGTCGTTTCTGCTTTATGAATATGAACTCAGAACGATTGGCAGAGGAAGTGATTGCTAGGATTATGCAGAACTACAGGGATGATGTCACAGATGACGGATTTGTCTCGTTCTATGCAGTCACAGAGGAATTGGCTTACGTCTTTACTCATTTTTGCCAAGCCAAATGGATGGTATGTGATAATAAGACAACTTGCCCCCAGGTGGATGACGCTGTAGATTGCCTTATTGATCTTGTTGATAGTATGTATGTTTACTGCCAAAATCAACGAGTTCTGGCATATAATAAGTCAAACTTACAAAAGCTCCTAAAGCGAGACCTTGATAATTTGTCTTGGATTGATATACAAGCAAAAACACCTATTGAAGCTATGTTAGGCGATGCCCTTTATCAATCTGGTTTATTGAACATACCGCAGTTTCAGGCATTGTCACCCGACAGAAGATTTAAAGTTGACTTTTTGGTTAAAGCTCCTCATGGTGGTGCTATCGCTATTGAATGTGACGGATTGGAATATCACGCAAATGCTACCGCATATCAAAAAGACAGACAGCGCGACAACCTGCTGACAAATCACGGTTTCCAAGTGTTGCGATTCTCATCAATAGACATCTACAACGACTTACAAGGTTGTATTAATCAGATAGAGGATTCTTTCAGTAACTTCCAACATGGACGTGTGGTTTATCATAGGAATGGTGGATTAGGTTATTTTGGGGCAAACATTTAACAGATTGAGATATGACTCGATACGAAATTCTCAGAAATATACTTGCCGCTATTATTGGCGAGGCTCCTGCTAGGTATTCAAAGTTGTACGAAAAGGACCCAAGCAAGGTGGAACAATTTAACAATGCTCTGTCCAGAGCTTTCATACACCTTTTCCTAAAAGTACGTTTTGACTTGCTTGATTTTGAGGAAAGAGAATACTTTGTGACAGATGGTGGGAATGACGGAGGTATTGACGGATATTATATTGACCGCGAACATAAGCTAATCTATCTTTTTCAATCAAAGTTCCGTGCCAATGAGAATAACTTCCACGACAAGGAGATTACCATGAAAGAAATGCTGGCGATGGATATTCAGCGTATTCTAGATGGAGAAAAACAAGACGAGAAAGGAATAGATTATCGTGGGAAGATATATCAGCTTCAGCGAGATATTAGTGAAATAGATGATGTTCCTCGATACACTTATAAGGTGGTAATCTTCGCAAATCTTAAAGGCGTATCAGATTCTGAATTAAAAAAACTTACTGGCGGATATAAGGCAGAAGTCATAGATTACCAAAAGTGTTATTCAGATTTTGTTTTTCCCATCATATCTGGTACTTATTTTAGCAAGTCAGATTTGACAATTCAGATAGATTTGAGCAATAAACTGGCAAACAAAATCAGTTATACAGTAGCGACTTCAATAGGTGATTGTGATATAACGGTTCTTTTTGTCCCGACTGTAGAGGTTGGCAAGTTCATGGCGAAATACAAGAACTCTATCTTGAAATATAATCCGCGTAGCTACCTCGGATTTAAATCACAGGATGTTAACCGTCAGATTGCAGAATCTATTATTAAACAGAGCACTAATGAGTTTGCTTTGTTTAACAATGGTATTACTATTCTATCCGAAGAGACCTTTATAAACGAACAGGTAGCGAATAAAGGTGTAGCCAAGCTGATAGTAAAGAACCCTCAGATAATCAATGGAGGTCAGACTTCATACACATTAAGTAGACTTTATGAAGAGAATGATGATAAGTCGATTTTCGATAAGAAAGAAGTTCTTTTAAAGGTTATTACAGTACCTTCGGAAGCCGCAGGAAAAGAGAATTTGATTGAAAATATTTCGAATGCCACGAATCACCAGACGCCCGTAGGTCCATCCGACAGATTGTCTAATATGGAAGAGCAAATCTATTTGCAGAAAAGGCTCTTCAATGTATTTGGCGTACTATATGAGCGTAAGAGAGGGGAGTATTCTGACGGAATTGCAAAGGGCTATATTAGTGAGAACGACATCATTGACCGTAGCCTTTTCATAAAGATATACTATATCCTACTGAATAAGATATCCAGCTCTAAGGCAAAGAAATTGTTTGTGTCTCACAGATGGACGAATGAAGCTATAGAGAACAATGATATGATTCTGGCAACTCTTTTTGGTTGTAGGAGCTATAAGAGAATACAAACGCTCTCCAAGACCAACATCTCGGATATGGATATGTTGGGTAAAGTAAAAGCAATGGTTTTGTTGTATAATCCAGGTCGAATCTCGGATTTTGACGAAGCTATTGAACTACATGCAAACGAAATAGCTAATAATTGGCCTTTATTCTTAGAAAATAATTCAGACAAAGTTTACCAGAAGACAACCGTGCTGGAACCAGACGGAAAAAAAAGAACAGTATATAAACGTGCCCGTTCAAAGATGCGAGCGTGGATAAACTCTAATGATTTCGAAGAAAAAGCAAAGGCATTTTTTATTCAAAAAACGGAACAATAAGAGCAACAGATTACAATGAAACTATATTCACTGACATTGAAGAACTTTAGGGGTTATAGGAATGAGACTACAGTCTTGTTTGATGACCTAACTGCCATTGTGGGAAAAAATGATATTGGCAAGTCTTCCATTTTGGAGGCGTTCGATATATTCTGTAATGGCTCGAATGCCGTACATAAGTTGGAAAAAGCTGATATCAATGTTGAAGCATTGGCTGCTGGTGAAACAGATATAGAGATAACGGCAGAGTTTACAGATTTTCCTGCAACTGTAGTTATTGATGCTACTAACCAAACCTCTTTGGCTGACGAGTATCTACTTACAGTAGATGGGCGCCTAAAAGTGAAAAAAGTCTATCCAAATGCTGGTAAGGAGAAGATATATATAATTGCAAATCATCCTACACAAGCTGATTGCGTGGATTTGATTACACTCAAACAAAAGGATTTGAAGAAGAAAGTTGAAGACTTAGGTCTTGATTGTGATAAAACCAAAAACGCAGAGATGCGAGAGGCAATTCGCAATTATTATGCCGTACAAGGTGACCTTCTCTTGCAAGAGGTCGCTATTGAATCCACCAAGGAGAACGTAAAGGATATATGGAGCAAACTAAATGATTATCTTCCGGTTTTTTCCCTTTTTGTGTCTGACAGAACAAATAATGAAGGAGACAAAATTGTTCAAGATCCGTTGAAGTTCGCAGTTCAACGAATGTTCAATGATGATGTAATTAAGAATCTGTGTCATCAGATAGCAGAGCGAGTCATCACGGAACTTCAAGCAGTTGCCACGGGAACATTGGATAAATTGAACGAGATGAACCCGGAAGTGGCTAACCAACTCAGCCCATCAATAGGCAAGGAGGAGGATTTAAGTTGGACAGATATCTTTAAGAAAGTATCTATAGCTGGCGATGATGGAATACAGGTCAATAAACACGGAAGTGGTGTTCGCCGCCTTATTCTGCTTAACTTCTTCCGCTATGAGGCAGAGAAAAAAGTGGCTGAAGGGAAGGATGTGGTTTATGCTATCGAGGAACCAGAAACATCACAACATAACGAACATATTCGTATGATGATGGATGCACTTAAATCGCTGTCTGCTCGTGACCATATACAAATTATCATCACTACACATAGTCCGTATTTGGTAAAACAACTTAATTATGCTCAATTAAGGATGGTGTCAGATAATGGAGGGACCAAAACCATTGCCCCTGTTGATACTGCCAGTATGCCGTATGTGTCGCTTAATGAGGTTAGTTACCTTGCATTTGGGGATGCATCAGAGGAATATCATGATGAATTGTATGGTCATCTCCACTCACGTGGCGATTTGCAGGTTTTTCTTGACAGCCAGCCAAAACTTAACTATAACAAGATAAATAGGCATGGAGCAGTAGTATCAGAACAAATATGTAAGACGGAGATTATTCGCCATCAAATACATCACCCAGAGAATCCTCACAATGTAAGATATTCGCCTGAAGAGTTGAAATGTTCTATAGAATTGATGAGGCAATACTTGTTGGCCAATCCGTAAAACAAACGGCAATGCGCCATCAGAACTTACGCGCATTCTGTTTGGCTCTTAACAAGAGGAAAGGAACAACCATTCATCATGAATCGTGAACCCAGAACCATATGCATGGCGTGATGAGGAGAGTAAGAAGGAGAACGAAGCACTGAAGGGACTCATTAAGGAACTGCAAGAAACCCATAACCAGAAAGTGAAATCTCAGGCTGGCCTTTTGAGCTCGATTGACGGATTAACCAAACAGGTGTCGGATCTGACGGAAGATAATAAGAAACTACAGCAGCAAATAGACGGACTGCTGAAACAGATATAAAAGAAACAAAGCGAATTAACAGTTAACATTTAACACGGCTTCCGGCTTTACGCGCAGCCGTAGCCGCGATGGGGCAGCGAGCCTGTCCTTTCTAAAGAATACAAATAAATAAAAATATGAATATAGCAGTTGCAGGAACAGGTTATGTGGGCATGAGCATAGCCACTTTGTTGGCGCAGCATAATCATGTTACGGCAGTGGACATAATACCTGAAAAGGTGGAGAAAATTAATAATCGTATCTCTCCCATTCAGGATGATTACATCGAGAAGTATTTGGCAGAGAAGGACCTTGACCTCACAGCCACGCTCGATGGAGCAGCTGCCTACAAAGATGCCGACTTTGTTGTCATCGCAGCTCCCACCAATTATGACTCTGTCAAGAACTTCTTCGATACTCATCATATCGAGGATGTTATTGACCTTGTTCTTAGCGTAAACCCTAATGCTGTGATGGTCATCAAGAGTACCATCCCTGTGGGATACACGGTCAGTGTACGAGAGAAATATAGCTATCGCGAACGTCAAGCTGACGGAAGTTTCAAGGTAGTTGCTCCCAAAATTATCTTTGCTCCTGAGTTCCTGCGCGAATCCAAGGCCCTCTACGATAATCTCTACCCCTCTCGCATCATCGTTGGATATGATGAACCCACCTTGGAAGAGGCTGCTCACACCTTCGCTAATCTCCTAGTCGAAGGTGCCATAGGCCCCGCCCCCAATTCTCAATTAGCCAATGGCCAACAGCCAACGGCCAATAGCAAGGCTTTGCCTGTACTTTTCATGGGGTCAACAGAAGGGGAAGCTGTAAAATTGTTTGCGAATACATATCTCGCATTGCGTGTATCTTACTTTAATGAACTGGATACCTATGCCGAGATGAAAGGCCTCGATACCCAAGCCATTATAGATGGTGTATGTCTCGACCCCCGTATCGGAACGCACTATAATAACCCAAGCTTTGGTTACGGTGGCTATTGCTTACCTAAGGATACCAAACAGTTGTTAGCCAATTATGCTCACGTTCCTCAGAACATGATGACTGCCATTGTGGAGAGCAACCGTACACGTAAAGACTTCATCGCGGATCAGGTTCTCAAGAAGGCAGGTTACTACGATTACTACAATCGTGGCGACTTCGATGCTTCTGCAGAGAAGGAGTGTGTGATTGGAGTTTATCGCTTGACGATGAAAGGCAATTCAGACAACTTCCGCCAGTCCTCTATCCAAGGCGTCATGAAGCGTGTCAAGGCCAAGGGTGCCAAGGTCATTATTTACGAACCCACCCTCCAGGATGGTACCACCTTCTTTGGTAGCCGTGTGGTCAACAACCTCGAAGAGTTCAAACGCCTCTCCCACACCATCATCGCCAACCGCTACGACCCCATCCTCGATGACGTAAAAGATAAAGTCTACACCCGTGACATCTTTAAACGCGATTAAATAGATTTTGATTCCAAAATAGAATAGCTTATTGAAAATTTCGACCACCTCGAATCATACAGTAAAAGTAACCTTAGTTACTTGGCAATACTCAACTGTTTCATGAACCCTTGATATTTGTGATTACAAAAAAATGGAGGAAGAGTTCTTTATACCTATAGATAATTCAATACAAGCGTTCAAACGTCATCTTGATTTGCATGACAGAACTATTTTGTCTGCGCGTTTTGGTGACGGGAAGTCTTTTTTCCTTTCTCGTTTTGTTGAGGATGATATTGTCAAGGAGAAATATATCTTTCTAACAATTTTTCCTGTTAACTATCAAGTGACGGAGAATAGGGATATATTTGACTTGATAAAGCGTGATATTATTCTTCAGATGCTCTTGAAAGGTGTCATTGAGACTGATGTGAAGATTTCCAATGAGGTTGCATTAGCGCTTTGCCTCCAGAATGATTCTATTGGCTTTGCAGAAGGTTTTCTTCCGTTGCTTTCAGAATATGCTCTATCGGGCGACGCTGTAAAGATGGCCGCCATTGCTCTGGCTGGTAGAAAACTTTTTAAAACTATCAGGCAGAAGATTGATGAAGTTAAGACTCGTAGCCGTGATGATCAGTTAGATAGTTTTCTGTCTGCAGTTGAAAAGAATCCTGTGGTTGGTCAGGATGCCATTAGTGCTATCATTCAGCAGTGTATACATCAATTTAAAGAAAAGCATCCAGGTAAGCAAGTTGCTCTTATTATCGAAGATCTTGACAGAATAGATCCTGCCCATCTCTTTCGTATCCTAAACATATTCTCTGCTCATATTGACTTTTGCTATCGTGTAGGCTGTAAGCCTGATGAATCAATATCTGGCAATAAGTTTGGGTTAGACAAAGTCGTTTTTGTGATGCACTATGAAAATGTACGCAATATCTATAAACATTTTTATGGTACAGATACCAGTTTTGATGGTTATATCGAGAAGTTTTGTAGCAGCAATCATTATTGTTATTCTTTTCAAGAAGAAAAAAGTAATTATTTTCTCAAACAAATAGGTGTAGAAACAGACCTTCCAACAAATGTTTTGGATTATCTTTTAAAGTCTGAGGATTTTTCAGATATGTCAGTTAGACTGTTTGCTCAAGCCATTAAGAATATTGATGATTCAATCATTAGCATTCCAAAGGCAAAAACCAATAATAATATAATGATTTCGTTTCATCCAGGAATTTTGCGTTTAATAACAATACTTCGGAAGTGTGGAATTAATGACAAAGAGATACAGGGTAGAATTGTTAAAACGCTAACAACTGAAGAGCCTCATCGAACGTTGCTTTTCTCCTATCTTACGCATTATTTGACGTATTTGAATAATGGGAATGTTTTTTCCTCTTTATCATATACCTGTATAAATCATATGACATACTATGCGCAAGTTGTCAATATAGATAAGATGGGTAAAGCAGAATGTAGTTTTAGCTATTCGGTTTATGAGAATCATGATGTTAGCCGAAATTTGCAAAAATTGCTTTCGGAGTTATTTAGAATGGTTTCAGAGTAAAAACAGTAAATTGTAAACTTGACATAATAAAACTATATATAGAAAGAATTGATGTAGGAGAATACGAAGTTTTAGATTCTGGATGTGTAACGAGTTTCGAGATAATATTGCGGGTTTGTTTATAGTCCTTTTGCTTTTAATAGGTTCTGCTTATACTTTTTGGATGGTGCTCATTGATTCTTGTGAAAACCATACAAAAATACTTGAATTTTGGGGAATGTTATCACCTATGCTTACATTGGCTCTTGGATATTTGTTTGGCCGAGGCCAGTCTAATAACAGATAATAGTATTTTTTCCGCTCTGCGTTTTTCTATAATTTAACAAAGATAAATAGGTTGGATTATTTCAATATAACGTATTACATTGAATAACGTTGAATAGCAAAGTCAGTCGCATGACTGTGGTTTTCGAGCGAAGCGGAGGTTTTTCTTTTGGGCTGGTTGAAATCTCATAGAGATTGATGATGTGTCTGTGAGCTTTTGTCTGGAAGCTAGCTTACAAGTAAAAGAACGCAGACATAGCATCAAAGACGAAGTCTCAAACAGCACAAAAGGGTTTTCCCGGTTTTGGTTAAAAACCATTTCCGCGAATTTGACTTTTGTCTTATCGCGTCACGACTCGGCAATAATCAAGCGAGCTTGTTATTACTCTCGCTGTTCCGCGATTTCTGCGGTTTCTGCGTGACATTTAAAAATAATGTTCAATGCTCAATCCTCAATGTTCAATGGTAAAGGACTCCGAGGTCATCCTTATAATAAAAAATAACATTTCAAAGCAAGAATCGAAATAAAAAGGCGTATCAGTGATTTTCCTAAGTAAAGTTTTGTTCTTAAGAAAACAATCCTTATTTTTGTAAAGCAAATAGTAATAGCATTACTATGCCCTTATGGAAGGGCAGGTGTAAGAGCGAAAGCTATAAAGAAAAAGACAGGGAAATCAGGTCGCCGTACTGAAGGTCTATTTGATAGACTCACAAGGGATTACGCTATGTCCGGATTTGCCAGCGGTGGATAATAAAACGTCCTTCCTAAGGTACTGGGAGGATAAAGGAGAACGTATATTTACTAGACTAAGAAGGTGTAAATGGAAGAAGACGAATATAAATCCTACTTACCTTCGAGCTATCAATGTTTAAGAACAAGATGTTCACCGCTGTCCCGGCCATAAGCATTTCCGAGTCAGGTTTAAGGGCGAGAAAGCCCAGCAGCTCCTGCAGGCCCCTGTCAGAACATAGAATAATAGATATGACAATCAACTTTTAAATTTGAGAGTTGAGAGTAGAAAGATAAAAGGTTATAGGTAATTGGTTATTGAAATCTGTTCCTACATTTTCCTTCAGCCCTCATACCTCAGCCTTCTGCCCCGCAATTTTGCAGTATTGTTCCCTCAAGATGGTCACATGCCTCAATTATGTGTTGACAGTCCCATGAAAGTAAAGAAGGTTGTTGTGAAAGTAAAGATTTGTTTGGTGGTATTTGAAAAGAAAAAACTTCAATAACACTAAGCATTTCTTCCTGAAAAGATATTTTAAACAGAATAATAATTCAAACAAATAATAATAGTTATGCTTAACGGAAAAGTAGTTTTAATTACCGGCGGAACAGGTTCGTTTGGTAAGAAGTTTGTGGAAGTTATCCTTAGAGATTATCCTAACGTGAAGAAAATCATCATCTATTCACGTGATGAGTTGAAGCAGTATGAATTGAAGTTGAAATACCCTGCAACCAAATATCCAGTGCTTCGATATTTTATTGGTGATGTACGTGACTTGGAGCGTTTAACTCGTGCTTGTGAGGGTGTGGACGTTATTATTCATGCTGCTGCTATTAAGCAAGTGGATACTGCAGAGTACAACCCCGAGGAATGTATCAAGACAAACGTCCATGGTGCTCAGAACGTTATCAAGGCTGCATTGGCTTGTAAGGTACATGACATTGTTGCATTAAGTACTGATAAGGCTTGTGCGCCAATCAATCTTTATGGCGCAACCAAATTGACTAGTGATAAACTCTTCACAGCAGCCAACAATATTAAGGGTTCTAAGGATATCCGTTTTTCTGTAGTCCGCTATGGAAATGTCATGGGTAGCCGTGGCTCTGTAATTCCTTTCTTCACTCGTTTGCGTGATGAAGGTGCCAAGGAACTTCCTATTACCGATATGCGAATGACTCGTTTCAACATTTCACTTGAGGCTGGTGTTGCTATGGTGATGTATGCTATTGGCCATCATCTGGGCGGTGAAATCTTTATCCCGAAGATTCCTTCCTATCATATCAAGGATGTTGCAACTGCCATTGCTCCTAGCCTTCCTCAGAAAGAGATTGGTATCCGTCCAGGTGAGAAGCTTCATGAGGAAATGATTACAGTTACTGACGCATTAGACACCATCGATTTAGGTAAATATTATGTTATTCTTCCTTCTGTATCTTTCATGCATACACGTGAGGAGTTTATCAAGCATCACAATGCAGTGCCTGTTCCCGATGGTTTCCATTACAGTTCTGACAACAATACAGATTGGGAAACACCGGAGACTATGCGCGAGAAGATTAAACAATTCGTTGACCCAAACTTTGTAGTTAAATAACAATAATAGAAGAATTCTGTTATGATTACAAAACCGATTCCTTACGGTCATCAGCATATCAACGAAGATGATGTGCAGGCCGTTATTGCAGCTTTGAAGTCTGATTATATGACTCAAGGTCCGCTCATTGGGCAGTTTGAGAAGGATTTTGCTAACTATCTGGGTGTAAAATATGCCTGTGTAGTAAGCAATGGTACAGCAGCCCTGCACCTTTGCGCCATGGCACTTGATATTAAGCCTGGTGATAAGATTATCACAACGCCTATAACCTTTGTAGCATCTGCCAATGGCTTCCGTTATCAGGGTGCAGATGTGGTCTTCTGCGACATTGACCCCAAGACTTTCTTGATTGATTTGGATAAACTGGAGCAGATATTGAAAGCTTCACCCAAAGGTACCTATAAAGCAGTTGTTCCTGTTGACTTTGCAGGTTATCCTATTGATGAGGAAAAACTACGCAGGTTGGCAGATGAATATGGCTTTGCCATTGTGGTGGATGCATGTCATGCTCCTGGTGGTAGTTTCATTGACAGCAAGGGTGAGAAGCAGATGATTGGTAACTGCAAATATGCAGACCTCACAGTTTTCTCTTTCCATCCTGTAAAGCATATTGCTACAGGTGAAGGTGGAGCAGTAACCACCAACAACAAGGACCTTTATGAAAAGGTGGCTCTCTACCGCACTCACGGTATCACCAAGGACCCTGCCCGTTTAGAAAAGAACGATGGTGGCTGGTATTATGAGATGCAGGAGTTAGGTTACAACTACCGAATCACCGAAATGCAAGCCGCCCTTGGTATCAGTCAGTTAAAGCGCCTGGACTGGAGCATTCAGCGTAGAAACGAGATTGCCCAAAAGTATGACGAAGCATTTGCTGGAACAGTTGTTAAGACTCCATTCCGTGCAGAAGGTCTGGTTCATGCATTCCATCTCTATATTATTCAGGTTGATCCTGCAAAGCGCAAAGGTCTGTATGACTTCTTGAGAGCTAACAACGTGTATTCACAGGTGCTATATATCCCAGCTCACTTGATGCCTTACTACCGCCAGTTCGGTTGGAAGGTGGGTGATATGCCTGTTGCTGAAGATTATTATAGCAAGTGTTTGGCATTGCCCATGTTCCCGACATTGACTGATGAGGAGCAGGATTGGATTATAGAAAAGGTTAAAGAATTCATATTTTAATGAAGAATCTATGCATCATTCCTGCGAGGAGTGGCAGTAAGCGTATCCCTCGCAAGAATATTAAACCTTTTTTGGGTAAACCTATAATGGCTTATAGTATTGAGGCGGCTTTGGCTAGCGAGATATTTGACGAAGTAATGGTATCTACTGATGATGAAGAATTTGCAGAAATTGCACGTCAGTATGGGGCAAGTGTCCCATTTTTGAGAAGTGCAGAAACAGCAAGTGACTACGCCACTACACGGGATGTTCTCTTAGAGGTGTTGAGCTGTTATGAGGAACGAGGAGTGAAGTTCGAAAAAATGGCATGTATATATAGTACATCCCCCTTTGTTACTGTGGATAGATTACGTGAAGCCTATGCAAAATTAGACGACTTTGATTGTGTCTATCCTGTTGTAAAGTATGGCTATCCGATTCAGCGTTGTCTTGTAATAAAGGATGGATTAATGTATCGCAAGTGGCCTGAGTTTGAGAATAATCGTTCTCAGGATTTAGAATCAGTATATCATGATGCTGGGCAGTATTATTTCTATCGCGTTGACTCTTTTCAAAAAGGAGAAAATTTAAGGGTTAATGGAATAGAATTAAGCGAACTGGAAGTTCAAGACATTGATACAGAGATTGATTGGAAACTTGCCGAGGTAAAATACGAAATTATGAGGAATAACATATTAGGTGGAGAGCAAATCCTTTAGTTTATCCTGTGTTAATTCCATTGTGTTATTGGAGTAGTAATAAATTAATGTCATGAAAAATACAAATAAACTTGTTCTAGGTACAGTTCAGTTTGGACTTCAATACGGAGTTAATTCAGCAGGACGTCCCAGCAAGGATGTCGTGAAGGGTATTTTAGCAGAAGCAGCCAAAGGTGGTATAACCACTTTGGATACCTCTAGTGCGTACGGTAATTCTGAGGAAATACTTGGAGAGTGTGTCACACCCGAGGAGAAGTTTAACATAGTCTCAAAATACCCCAAAGGAGAAGCGCAAGTTGGAGAGATGTTCAATAGCTCTTTAAGGCGTTTGAAAGTTAACCAACTATATGGGTATCTCCTTCATCACTTTGAGGTATATAAGCACAACCCTAAGGTATGGAATGATTTCATAGCCTTGAAGGAGTCTGGTAAAGTTCAGAAGATTGGTTTTTCTCTCTACACTCCTAAGGAACTGGAGTTTATTTTGGACAATGGTTCACCGTTTGACCTAATTCAAGTCCCCTTCAATATCTTTGACAAGAAGTTCCTGCCTTATATGAAAGAACTTCATGAAGAGGGTGTTGAGATTCATGTAAGAAGCACTTTCCTACAGGGGCTGTTCTTCAAAGATAGAAACGCACTACCTGAGAAACTCCAACCTTTGAAGAAATACCTTCTCCAATTGGATGGGTTCTCTAAGAAGACCGGGTTGAGCATCTCTGAGATAGCTTTGAATTACAATCTTCAGAATCCTTATATAGATGGTGTACTGATAGGCGTGGATAATGTAGACCAACTTCAGATGAACTTGAACTCTTTAAAGGATACACCTATTGATATTGATATTGATGTAAAAGAACAAGAATTATTAAACCCTGTAAATTGGAATTAATATGAAAGTTTTGGCAATTACACAGGCTCGCTACGGTTCAACTCGTTTGCCTGCCAAAATATTGAAGGAAGTTAATGGGACGACTCTCCTTGAAATTCATCTACGCCGTATTCTTCAGGCAAAAACTATTAATCAGTTGAAGATTGCAACAACTGACGAGGAAGGTTCCAAGTTTATTGTTGAAGTTGCTGATAAAGTGGGAGTAGGTTATCATAAAGGTTCTGTAGATGATGTTCTGTCTCGTTTCTATGATACCGCTGCCCCAGAGAAACCTGATTATGTAATCCGTTTGACGTCTGACTGTCCTCTTATTGATCCCAATGTTATTGATGCGGTTGTTTCATATGCCATTGAACACCCTGAGTATGATTATGTTCGCACTCAGGCTGCCAGTTTTCCTGATGGACTTGATACCGAGGTCATGAAGTTTTCTGCTTTGGAAAAGGCATTCTATGAGGCAACACTCAAATCAGAACGAGAGCATGTGACGGCTTATATTTGGAAAAATGGTTCTGCAGATGGTGGTACAATCTACAAGACTTACAATTATCCTAACCCTGCAGGCAATTTTAATGCTGATGACTATCGCATTACCATTGATGAACCCGAAGATTTTGAGGTTATCAAAGCCCTCATTGAGAACCTAGGTATAAAAAAGGATTGGAAGTCGTATATTGACTATCTTGTCGAGCATAAAGAACTTTATGCCATTAATAGTAAGTTTGCAAACAATGAAGGCTATGCCAAGTCTATTGCGAATGATGGTGTTTATATAAAGAAATAATGTATTAAAGATATTTATTATGGGAAAAGGTCAAGAGCTTTACAAGAAAGCAAAAACAATGATTCCCGGAGGAACATCCCTCCTTTCTAAACGTCCTGAACAGTTCCTGCCTGAAAACTGGCCTGCTTATTACAGCAAGTCAAAAGGTTGTGAAGTATGGGACTTGGATGGCAATCATTATTATGATGTTTGCTCTATGGGTGTTGGTACCAATACGTTGGGTTATGCCAATGAAGCCGTTGACGAGGCTGTAATGAAGGTTGTGAAGAATGGTAACCTTACCACTTTCAACTGTCCTGAAGAAGTTTATCTGGCAGAACGCTTGATTGGTTTCAACACTTGGGCAGGTGGCGTTCGCTACACCCGTGGTGGTGGCGAGGCCAACTCTGTATGTATTCGTATTGCCCGTGCTTACACAGGCAAGGACAAGGTGGCCATTTGTGGTTATCATGGCTGGCACGATTGGTATGTTTCTGTTAATCTCGGTGAGAACGATGCTCTTGCTGGTCATCTTCTTCCTGGTATTCCTACAGGCGGTGTGCCCCGTGCTTTGCGTGGAACAACAATACCTTTCCACTACAACGACTTTGAGGAGATTGAGGGTATCATTAAGAACACTCCTGATCTTGCTGCCGTAAAAATGGAGGTTTGCCGTAACTTTGGCCCAGCAGAGGGTTATCTGGAGTTTATCCGCAATCTCTGCAACGAATATGGCGTACTTCTTATCTTTGATGAGTGCACCTCTGGTTTCCGTGAGACTTTTGGTGGTTTGCACAAGAAATATGGCGTTTATCCGGATATGACCATCTATTCCAAAACTATGGGTAACGGCTATGTGATTGCTGCCATCCTTGGTAAGAAGGAAATTATGGATGCTGCTCAGGGTTCCTGGATAAGTTCTACATTCTGGACTGACCGCATTGGACCGACCGCAGCCCTGGCCGCACTGGATGTGATGGAAAAGACCAAGTCTTGGGAAGTTATTACCGAAAATGGAAAGAAAACGCAAAAGCGTTGGCAGGCGCTTGCTGACAAGTACGGTCTGAAGATTAACCAGTGGGGTATTCCCGCAATGTGCGGTTATACCTTCGACAGTCCTAATGCTTTGGCATATAAGACATACGTTACTCAGGAGATGTTGAAGAAGGGATTCTTGGGCAATACCAACCTCAACTCTTGTATTTGCCATACTCCTGAGATTATGGATGCCTATTTCGAGGTGCTTGATCCTATCTTCGCTGACATCCGTGACTTCGAGGATGGCAAGGATGTGATGAAGGCTCTTGATGGCCCTGTTTGTCAGAGCGGTTTCAAACGTCTTAACTAATAGAGTATTGAAAAGGAGAATTCTTTTCCGAGCTGATGCCGGTGCAGAGATAGGGTACGGACACTTCATCCGTACCCTGGCTCTGGCTGACATGCTAAAGGATGACTTTGATTGTGTGTTCTATACCCAGGCTCCATCAGAATACCAGCGGAAAGAATGTGAGAAAGTTTGCAGGCTGGTTGGACTCCCGGCAGATGAAACTAGATTTCAACTATTCCTTGATGGTTTGCGTGGTGACGAAATAGTAGTTCTTGACAACTATTTCTACACTACTGAATACCAAAAGGCCATCAAAGACAAGGGCTGCAAGTTGGTGTGCATAGACGATATGCACGACAAGCATTATGTGGCAGATGTTGTAGTAAACCACGGTTTTGCAACAGAGGTAGATTTCTCAAAAGAGAACTATACTCAACTCTGCATGGGACCAAGATATGCCTTGTTGCGTTTGTCCTTTTTGAAATCAGACAATACCATCAAACGGATTTCTAACCGATGGGGGGTATGTTTTGGGGGCTCTGATCAAAACAACTATACAGGCGAGGCTGTCAGACAACTGAAAAAGAGGAAAGACAGCCCTGAGATCGTGGCTGTTGTTGGTGACAGTTATCAGCATATCCAACATCTCAAAGAGGAAGGAGTAATAGTAAGGCAAAAATTATCAGCAGATGAAATGGCAGAATTGTTTAGGAGTGCAGCGAATGTTGTGTGCTCTGCTAGCTCTGTGTGCTACGAATCACTAGCATGTGGCTGTAAAGTATATGCAGGTTATTACGTTGACAATCAGAAGAATTTCTACTGGAATCTGAAAACTAGAGGATATATTATCCCGCTTGGTGATCTTCATCGAGGAGACTGGAATATGTTAGCAAAAATTGATGACATAATGACCAATCGCTTTGATGTTTCACACGTGCAACTGAATTATAGGGCATTATTCAATAGCTTGGTTAAAGACATAATATAACGAAAAGAAAAAACATTGTATTATATTGAATATAAACTGATATGATAACCATTGACAAAACAGTTATTTATAAGGCTGGAGATTTTGGTTTTAAAAACTACGTCAACCTCACGGAAGAAGAGTCTCGTCAGATTCTAAACTGGAGAAACAACGAATCTATCAGAAGAAACATGTACAATACAGGGGTTATTCCTTGGGAAACCCATCAGACTTTCATTGAGAGCTTGAAGGAGCGTACAGACCGTTTCTACTGGCAGGTATATGAAGGTGATGTGGTTTGTGGTTCAGTCAATCTTGTCGACGTAAACCATGATACTGGTCAGGCAGAGCTCGGCTATTTCATGGCCCCAGATCAAATGGGCGGTGGTAAAGGTTTTTATTTCATTTTCAGTGTACTAGAGCTTGCTTTTGATGTTTTGGGACTCGAAAGTCTTTATGGTGCAACGAATGAAGAAAACCGATCTGCCACGTTGCTTGATGAGTACTTTGGGTTCAAGAAAACAGGAGAGAAGACATTGGTGATAGATGGAAAACCGACAATGTTTGCCGAGCATATTCTATCCAAGGAAGACTTTGAAAAAGATAAATCAGAGAAGTTGGATATTGAGAAACTGCTCCTTTTTATGAGAAAATACAAAAAAGCTAACAAAAAGGTATAACGATTATGGAAATTAAAGATTTTATCGCAAATTTTGCGGACCAGTTTGAGGATACAGATCCTGAAGAGATTACAGCTGAAACTAAATTTCATGATCTGGAAGAGTGGGATTCTTTGATTGCACTCGCTGTGTTAAACATGACAGAGAAGAAATACGGCAAGAAAATAACTTTCGATGAAATGAAAGTGTGCGTTACGGTTGAGAATCTGTTTAATGTGATAGCAGCAAAGTGATGAAGAATCCATTTACATTGGAAGAAAAGATCATTTTAGTTACCGGTGGTGCTTCAGGCATTGGCAAAGCAACCGCATTACTTTGCGCTCAGATGGGTGCAGATGTAGTTCTTGTTGACTTGAATGAACAAGGACTTAAGCAAGCCGCTGAAGAAATAGGGAAGGAGAGTACTGAGATTCATGCTCTGAATTTAACCAATGAGGAGCAACTTGAAGAAATGATCTCATCACTTCCCAAACTTGATGGAGTAGTGAGCAATGCCGGTATTGTTTATTCTCTTTTGGCAAAGTTCAATGAGTCAAAGGATATGGAGAGGATATTTAATATCAACACATTCTCCCATATTAATCTCATTCAAGGACTCATCAAGGGAAAGAAGTTAAACAAAGGTGCATCTATTGTCTTCACATCATCAATGTCTGGTGTATACTGCGGTATTGCCGGTGGAAGCTTATATGGAGCCACGAAGGCTGCTTTGGCAGGTTATTCAAAAGCTCTAGCAATTGAACTTGCTCCCCGTGGAATTCGCGTGAACACGGTTCATCCTGGAATGATTCAAACGCCCTTGACTTCCAACACATCTTTGTCACAAGAGCTGCTGGAAGAAGATGCCAAGAACTATCCTTTGGGTCGTTATGGAAAGCCGGAAGAGGTGGCAGCAGCTATGTGCTACTTGCTTTCTGACGCAACGGTTTGGATGACGGGAACACAGTTACTTCTTGATGGAGGGTATTCATTAAAATAATAATAGAAACAGTTACATGGAAGCGTACATTAAGGCGATATCATATTATCTGCCAGAGAAAGTAGTCACCAACGAACAGTTGGTGGAAGAGTTCCCTGAGTGGAGCGTAGATAAGATTGCAAAGAAAGTTGGCATCAATGAAAGACATATTGCAGCAGACGATGAGACTGCCGGTGATATGGCATACAAGGCCGCAGAAAAACTCATTCAGGAGAATGGGATAAAGAGAGATAGTATTGATTTCGTGTTGTTGTGTACGCAAAGTCCTGATTATTTCCTTCCCAGCACTTCTTGTATCATTCAGAGCCGCCTGGGCCTACCAACGAAGTGTGGCGCGTTTGATTTCAACCTTGGATGCTCTGGATATGAATATGGGCTTGCAGTAGCAAAAGGTTTGATCGTTTCGGGTGTTGCTAAGAATATTCTTCTGTTAACAGCTGAGACATATAACAAGCATATTCATCCTAAAGATAAAGGCAATAGAACTATTTTTGGTGATGGCGCATCCGCTTCTCTAATCTCCTCAGATGGATTTGCCAAGATAGGTGAGTTTGTTCTTGGCTCTGATGGAAGCGGTTATGATAGACTTATTCATAAGACAGGTGCTATGCGTCATTATCAGCCGTTGAATGACTTCCATGAGGATGAGAATGGCACACCACTTTCTAGTGATCATCTCTATATGGATGGAAAGGCTATCTTTGATTTTACATCAGATATAGTCCCGCCAATGATAGAAGAGACACTTGCTAAACACCAACTGACAATGGAAGACGTTGATTTGTTTGTATTCCATCAAGCTAACAGGTATATGATTAATTATCTCCGTAAACTAATGGAGATAGACAAGGATAAGTTCTATGTCTTTATGGAAACTGTTGGTAATACGGTTTCCTCCACTATTCCTATTGCTCTATGTGAAGCAAAGAAAGAAGGGAAACTCCATGGCAATGTGGTTTTAGCTGGCTTTGGAGTTGGGCTCTCATATGGAGCAACAATTATCACAATCTAGAGATATATGAGCAAGACATTTTTAGTAGCAGAGCTTTCTGCCAATCACGGTCATAAGCTTGACGTGGCTTTGAAGTCTGTCCGTGCTGCAAAAGAGGCGGGTGCAGATGCTGTTAAAATACAGACCTATACTGCTGACACAATCACCCTGAATTGTGATGCAGATGACTTCAAAGTGAAGGGTACTTTGTGGGATGGTCGCACACTGTATGACCTTTATCAAGAGGCATATACCCCGTGGGAGTGGCATCGGGCTATCTTTGATGAGGCAAAGAAGTGTGGGTTAGTATGCTTTTCTACGCCATTTGATAAATCAGCCGTTGACTTCCTTGAAGATCTTGGCAATCCGATAATGAAAATTGCCAGTTTTGAGATTACGGATATACCTCTTATTGAATATGCCGCAAAGAAAGGTAAGCCAATGGTGATTTCAACAGGAATTGCTATGCCTGAGGATATTGAACTGGCTGTGAAGACATGTAAGGATGCCGGCAATAATGATATTACACTATTGAAGTGTACATCTTCTTACCCTGCCCCTATTGAGGATGCCAACCTGATGACAATGGTTGATATGAAGGAACGTTATGGTGTTAAGGTGGGTCTTTCTGACCATACAATGGGTTATGATGTGGCCGTTGCTGCTGTTGCTCTAGGCGCCACATTGGTTGAGAAGCATTTTATTCTTGACCGTTCTATTGGTGGACCTGATGCCGCTTTCTCCATGGAAATTGGAGAGTTTGCTGCTATGGTGAAATCAATTCGGAATGTTGAGAAAGCTATTGGCAAAGTGACATATCCGGATGACCCTTCAAAGATAAAGGGACGCGAGTTCTGCCGTTCACTTTATGTAGCGGAGGATGTGAAGGCTGGTGATGTGATTACTGAAACGAATGTAAGAAGCGTTAGGCCAGGATTTGGTTTACATCCAAAGTATTTGCCGACTATAATCGATAAATATGCGGCACGTGACATAAAAAGAGGTGAGCGCTTTTCTGCTGATATGATAAAATAACGAAATAATGAAAGGAATTGTATTAGCTGGTGGATCGGGTACAAGACTTTACCCTATCACCAAGGGCGTGAGCAAACAGTTGCTTCCCATTTATGATAAACCGATGGTTTATTATCCAATCAGTGCATTGATGCTGGCGGGTATTAGGGATATTCTCATCATCTCAACACCATACGACCTTCCTGGCTTCAAACGCTTGCTTGGTGATGGCTCTGACTATGGAGTAAACTTTGAGTATGCAGAACAACCTTCACCTGATGGCCTGGCACAGGCTTTTATTATTGGTGAGAAGTTCATCGGTAACGATAGTGCTTGTTTGGTTTTAGGTGACAATATCTTCTATGGGAACGGCTTTACCCAATTGCTCCGTAAAGCGGTTCGCGATGCGGAGAAGAACGAAAAGGCGACAGTATTTGGCTATTGGGTGTCAGACCCCGAGCGCTATGGCGTTTTGGAGTTTGATAATCAGGGAAATTGTTTATCAATAGAGGAAAAGCCCAAGGAGCCCAAGAGCAATTATGCCGTAGTGGGTCTTTATTTCTACCCTAATAAGGTAGTTGATGTTGCTAAGCACATTAAACCTTCTGCTCGTGGTGAGTTGGAGATAACGACTGTGAATCAGGTGTTCTTGAAAGATAGTGAGTTGAAAGTTCAGGTATTTGGTCGTGGCTTTGCTTGGTTGGATACTGGTACGCACGATAGTCTTGCTGAAGCTTCTACATTTGTGGAGGTGATAGAGAAACGCCAGGGCCTTAAGGTGGCGTGCCTTGAAGGTATAGCTTACCGCAATGGTTGGATCTCTGAGGAGAAGATGCGTGAACTGGCTAAACCTATGCTGAAAAACCAGTATGGCCAGTACCTACTGAAGGTGATTGACGAGATGAAAGAGGAAGTGAATTCTAGAACTTTGACACAGGATTAAGGATGGAAGTCATAAAGACAGGTATAGAGGGCGTATTGATTATTGAACCCAAAGTTTTTGGTGATAAGCGTGGCTATTTCTTTGAAAGTTTTTCGCAACGTGAGTTTGATGAAAAGGTATCTCCGATATTGGGTCATACTATTAATTTTGTTCAGGACAATGAAAGTATGAGTTCTTATGGCGTAATGCGAGGTCTACATTTCCAGCGGCCTCCGTTCACTCAGAGTAAGTTGGTCCGTTGCGTTCGAGGTGCTGTCTTAGATGTTGCAGTAGACATTCGTAAGGGAAGTCCGACTTATGGTCAGCATGTTGCTGTAGAACTCACGGAAGATAACCATCGTCAGTTCTTTGTGCCCCGTGGCTTTGCTCACGGCTTTGCCGTCCTGAGTGAAACGGCAATCTTTCAGTACAAGTGTGATGAATTCTATCATCCTGAAGTGGATGGTGGTATTTCTATAGTAGACAAGTCTCTGAGTATTGATTGGCACATCCCTACGGAAAAAGCACTTTTGAGTGAAAAAGACACCAAACATGCATTGTTAAAGGATTTCGATAGTCCTTTTGATATAAACGTAAGTCTCTACTGATTATGACCATACTTGTTACAGGAGCCAACGGACAACTGGGCAATGAAATGCGCATTGTTACCAAAGTCTCAAAAGATAGATACATCTTCACAGATGTTTGTGATGAGCATCCTGAATCTTTAGAGATGCTACACAAGTTGGCAGGAGAGGATGTAGATGCAACAACTACCAAACTAGACATCACCAATCTTGATGCCATCCGCCAGATGGTGAGAGAGAATGATGTCAATATAATTGTAAATTGTGCCGCCTGGACTAATGTTGATGGAGCAGAAGATCCAGAGAAGTATGAATTAGTAGAACTGCTAAATGCAAAGGCACCTGAGAACTTAGCCATTGCCATGAAAGAAGTCGGTGGTCTGTTAATTCACATCAGCACAGACTATGTCTTTGGTAGTGATCCGTATAATACACCTTGTAAAGAGGACCAGAAAGGAACTCCTACAGGCGTATATGGTTTAACAAAGTTGCATGGTGAGCAGAAGATTCAAGCAACAGGTGTAGATTACCTTATCTTCCGTACTGCTTGGTTATATAGCGAATTCGGAAAGAACTTCGTGAAGACAATGCTGAATCTCACAGCTACTAAGCCGCAATTGAAGGTTGTTTTTGACCAGGTGGGAACACCTACTTATGCCAGTGACCTTGCAGATGCAATTTTTGTAGCAATCGAAGATTACAAGAAAGAAACTGTCAACTGTCAATTGTCAACTATCAACTACTCAAAGTCTGGTATCTACCACTTCTCGAACGAAGGAGTATGCTCATGGTACGACTTTACTAAGATGATAGCGGAATATAGTGGTCAAACATCATGCGATATACAGCCTTGTCATAGTGAAGAATTCCCCAGCCCTGTAAAGCGTCCGGCCTTCTCTGTATTGGATAAAACTAAGGTGAAGGAAACCTTTGGATCAAATGTCCCGTATTGGACGGACTCTTTAAAGCAGTGCATTGGTCATTTGAAACAATAATATGAAACAATACGATTATCTAATAGTTGGTTCTGGTCTCTATGGGGCAACTTTTGCCCATCAGGCCACACACCAAGGAAAGAAATGCCTTGTCATTGACAAACGCCCTCATCTGGGCGGCAACGTCTATTGCGAAAATGTGGAAGGCATAAACGTCCATAAGTATGGTGCCCACATCTTCCATACTAACAACAAAGAGGTTTGGGACTTCGTTAATAGCATTGTACCTTTCAATAGGTACACCAATAGCCCTGTAGCTAATTATCGTGGTAAGCTATACAACCTTCCGTTCAATATGAACACATTCTACCAGATGTGGGGAGTAACCACACCTGAAGAGGCTGTGGCAAAAATAGAAGAGCAGAAGGCTGAAGCGGTTGCTAAGATGAAAGCGGAAGGTGTCTCTGAACCTCGTAATCTTGAAGAGCAGGGCCTTTGCTTGGTAGGTAAGGATATTTTTGAGAAACTTATCAAGGAATACACAGAGAAACAGTGGGGCCGCAAGTGTAGTGAGCTGCCCGCATTTATTATTAAACGCTTGCCTGTACGTCTGGTGTTTGACAATAACTATTTCAATGATGCATACCAGGGTATTCCCATTGGTGGTTATAACAAACTCATAGAAGGTTTGCTTGAGGGTGTAGAGTGCAAGACTAATACCGACTTTTTTAAGAGCGAGTATCATGATTGGCGAAATTATGCCAAGCAGCTGGTCTATACAGGTCCTGTTGATGAATACTTTGGGTTTTGTTATGGAAAGCTAGACTGGCGAACCGTAAGCTTTAAGACCCGGATAGTAGATACACCAAACTACCAGGGTAATGCTGTGGTGAATTATACTTCCCATGAGCAGCCATATACCCGAGTGATTGAGCACAAACATTTTGAGATGTTTGGACAGGCTATATACGATTGTCCAAAGACTGTAGTATCTGAGGAGTACTCAACTGAGTACAAAGAGGGCATGGAACAGTATTATCCTGTTAATGATGAGAAGAATAATCAATTGGCGGAGATGTATCGTTCTCTGTCAGAGAAGGAAGAGAATGTTGTGTTTGGTGGCCGTTTAGCGGAATACAAGTACTACGACATGGCGCCAATAATTGAAAAAGTGTTACAGTTAGCAAGCTATAAATAATATGTCAACCGACTTGAAGAATAAAGCAGCTAAAGGACTTGTGTGGGGAGGCTTCTTTACAGTACTCCAGCAATTAGTGTCTTTGTCTTTTAGCATTATTATTGCGAGACGCTTAATGCCATCGGATTATGGCATGGTTGGAATGTTGGCCATTTTTACAGCATTAGCAACAGTCTTGCAAGAAAGCGGTTTTGTCTTTGTGTTGACAAATAGAAAAGAAGTAACGAAATCTGAATATAGCACTGTTTTTTGGTTTAATGTTATTATCAGTTTTTGCATATATACATTATTCTTTTTATTAGCACCCCTTTTAGGAAGTTTTTATAATAATATTGAACTAGTTCCTCTCTCGCGCTATGTTTTTTTAGGTTTTTTTATTTCTAGTTTCGGTGTTGTACAAAGTGCCGTTCTTTATAAAGAAATGCGAGTTAGAGAAAAAGGGATGTCCACTTTTATCGGTTCTCTTTCGTCAGGCATCATAGGTGTTATTTTAGCATATAATGGTTTTGCATATTGGGGGCTCGCAACCCAGGGCTTAGTATCGACATTTGTAAGTACATTAATTTTGTGGTACTATTCACCATTTAGACCTCTCTTTCATATTAATTTTTCTTTTTTGAAGGCTGTATTACCAACAGGAATTGTGTTTGCGCTATCGAATATGGTGTCGGTCATTAGCAATAACATTTACTCTCTCATACTGGGTAAACTATATACTGTACAAGATGTAGGCTTTTATTCTCAGGCTACTAAATTTCAAGAGATGGGTAATAATATTACGTTAGGTATGATACGTAATGTAAGTCAACCTATGCTTGTACAAGTTAAAGATAATAAAGAACTGCTATTAAATGCGTTTAGAAAACTTGTACGCTTTACTGCTTTATTAAGCATCCCGATTATGCTTGGCTTGGGCTTGGTGGCACCGGAGTTGGTTACTATTGTTTTAACGTCAAAATGGGAATTTTCAGGTGTTTTACTTAGAATATTATGCATAGGAGGCTCATTTGCTGCGTTATCAAATCTTGCAACATATTTCTTTATTAGTCTGAACAAGTCCTCTTTGTATATGTGGTTGGGTATAATAAACTCTATAACAAGGATTGTGTTAGTATATTTTGCTTCATTATGGGGGGTGATTTCTTTAGCTTATATGTGTGCTGCTTTTGAAGTCCTTTGTTTTGTTTTTTATTATTATATCGTTAATAAGAATTTAAACTATTCTTTTAGATTATTACTAAAAGATATTTTCCCCGTATTATCATCAATTGTTATTGCTCTCGCAATTGCATTTTTTGTTACTACATTTATCAATAATATAATAGTGATTCTTGTACTGAGGATTATTATTTCTGTAGTTTTATTCATTCTTATTATGTATTTCTGGAAGTATGATGTATATGAAGAGGCAAAAGCTCTAGTAATAAATAAGATAAAGATTATTCTATAGTTATGGAAAGGTATCTGATAAAGTATTTGCAAGAAATAACAAATAGTTCCATTGGGAAAAAATGGATTGACTACTTAAAAGTTGATCTTGATGGATTTATTTACGCATATGGTAATAATATGAATAAAAACTATCCTGCGCCTCGCACGATAGATTGGAAGTTTTATGCAGTATTATTAAGAACTATCCTGCGAAGTGAGAATGCAAATAAGTGTTTAAATTCCGATAGTAATATTTTATCATTTGTGAGCCTACCTAATGAAATAGAAAAAGAATTTAATCTTAATTTCATTGGCTCCATAGTTCAAGCTTCTGAAAAGAAGATTATATATAATAAGCGTTTATTGCAGTTCTTGGTCTTTTATTCTAAACTTACTAGGGAAAAGAAATTTAATGAAGTATGTACTGACAAGAATTTTGAGGAACTAGAAGAATATAGAAAGGTATTATTGGAAGAGTACTTAAAGTATAATTTTAAAGGGCTATTTGTTGGTAATGGTGAGCCTTTTATGTTTAAACTCCATTTGGACATCTTTAAAGAACTCAATATACCTTCTTTTATCTTTTTGCATGGACTTCCAGGTATTTATAAATTAGATACGGAAAAAAAAGCCGATTATTTGTGCGTTTGGGGAGAACAGATTAAAGAAAATTATATACAGGCAGGTTTTGACCCTGATAGAATAATTGTAACGGGTCATAAAAGATTCAATAGTATACCTCATAATATTAATCTTAGAAATAGTACTGAGGATATATTGGTTACAACAACAAGCTCAATTGATTGGAGCCCCCAAGGATGGAAGGCTGAAAACTTTCCTATATATGACAGAAGTATTATTGTATTCTATTGCTATAGCATCCAATCTGTCTTACAAAAAGCAGGGGTGAAGCATGCGCGATTAAGAGTTCATCCATCAGTAGATAAGAACTGGATAATGGATTATGTTGATAATAGTTTTTATTCTATAGATACTCTTCCGCTAAATCAGTCTCTAAGCCAAGCCACCTTGGTTTTAGGACCAACTACAACCGTTTGGCTTGAGTCTTTGTTAAATGGAGTTAATTATCTTGTTTACGAACCTAAGTACGACGGTGCGAAAAGTTTCTTGGTCCCTCCTTTTGATGGATCGGACAAATGTTTACAAATTGCACACGATGAGCAGGAATTATATTCTATGATTAAGAGTGAATACGTCCTTGATCAAAGTATTATTCATAGATATATCCAGCCTTTCGACTTCAGTAAAGTCGCTGGATTGTTGAAGAAGTAACCTTTATTTCACGCCTATTATAAATAAACCATTCATATGAGTAAATATAATAAGATTTATGTTGTTGCGCCATATAATCACGCAACAGGAGGTGTCGAGTTGTCCCATCAGCTGGTAGACTACCTTAGAAACAAGAACGAGGAGGCCTATATTGTTTATTTTAAGAAAGGGTATGTACTTGAGAAAGAACATCTAAACGTTACCCCGGCATATTCAAAATATAATATTAAGGTGGCGACTGAAATTGAGGATAACGAGAAAAACATATTAGTCCTACCTGAAATATTCTTTGAACTTATATCTGATTATAATGAGATCAATATAGGATGTTGGTGGATGTCTGTCGATAATCGTTATAACTATGTAAATTTCAAAGAATTATTAAGACATCGCAAGGGCATAATTTTGAAATTAAAGACAATATATGTTCATCTATTTCGTGGAATGTATAAAGAAAAGAATTCAAATGTTCTCTTGCGTGAAAACGATAATAGAATAACACATCTTTGCCAATCACAATATGCCTTTCAACATGTTAAAGAACAAGGTTTTTCAAATATAGAGTTTTTGTCTGATTACATAAATGCTGCATTCATTGATACCAAATTAGATAATAAAAAGGATATTATTTTGTATAATCCCTTAAAGGGTTACGCATTTACAAAAAAAATAATTGATAAAATGCCGGATTATCAATTTGTAGCATTAAAAGGTTTTTCACGAGAGGAGCTAGTCAGTATTTTAGGGTCTGCAAAATTGTATATTGATTTTGGACATTTCCCGGGTAAAGATAGATTACCTAGGGAGGCTGTTGTAAACGGATGTTGTATAATTACAGGCAAAAATGGTGCTTCTAAATACTTTGAGGATATCCCTATTCCAAATAGCTATAAATTTGAGAGTAATAAGGATAATATTACGGCCATTGTAGATAGAATAAAATATGTTATATCTAATTATGACACTTGTAAAAGTGACTTTGAGTCTTATCGTACCATAGTGTTTGAAGAAAAAGAAAAATTTTTCAAAGAAATTGACAAGGTTTTTGGCCTTTCTGCTTAATAATGTGATATTAATCAGTAATTAAGCTGTCTTCTAGAGATTATCGTTTTCCTATGGCTATCTTAATAGGTATCATTTTTCTATTTTGGCTAATCTTCTTTGTGAAAAAGCCGACAGGTAGTGCTTTAATATACGCACTATTCCTTTTTCCGCCGACGATTATAGTTTTTTCTTGGCCTATTGAGTTTTATACGAAGCGTTGGGTGGCGCTAGCTATACTTTTGTACGTGATTTCGAAACGAGGTTTTAGTCTTTTTAAAACATTCCCGCTGAAAAGTCTAGTGTTACTCATGTTTTTAGAATCATGTATACTGATACTACCAGATGGTCGTTTTGATGTTTTACACCGCATCCTTTATCCAATTATGGATGCCTTGGATGTGTACCTTCCATTGTTCCTAGGTTTCTCTTTTGCTTTTCTATCAGGTACTAGGACTGAAAAACTATTGAAACCAATAACCATATGTTGTATAATAGTTGAACTATATGGCTTATTCGAATTGTTTACAAGTTTGAATCCCATTAGAGAACTAATCGGTCAAATATATGATATGGATTTAAGCGTTATGGGAGATAATGATCGAGATATCATAACCTCTATTTATAGATATTCATTTGACTATGGTTTTAATTCCTCTCTTTTCCTTCTTCTGTTTGCATATTATTATTTAACACAAAAAGAGCGTTTTAAAATAATTCATGGTTTTGCAACGGTTTTATCTCTTTTAGGGGTATTCCTTTGTGGTTCCAGATCTGTTTTGCTTGCGGTTGTTGTTGCATTTTCTGTGTATCTTATCTTTATAAAATCCAAAAAGATTAGATTAATAGCAATACTAGGTGGGGCAGCTACTTTATTATTATTATATGTTTTTGTCCCATCCGTTTCTAATATGATTAATTTGACAATACAAACGATAATAGGTGGTGTAGATATTGCTGGAAGTAGTAGTACTGATATGAGGTCTGAACAATTTGCCGGCTCCTTATATTATATGCTTAGAAATCCAATATGGGGTAATGGTTTTAAATACATATTTATTGATTTAGATTGGGCCAATAGAACTCAAGAAGCTGGGATGGCCGGATACGAAAGCCTTGTTTTTGTACTCATGATTGAAAGGGGTATTATTGGGTTGGCCACATACTTAATCTTTTTTGTCGGTATTATCGTATACTTCTTGAAATATTGCTTCAAACGTATGGCTGAAGCTATACTGGGGTTGTCGATTATTATTATGTTTCTTTTGTTCGCCGTGTTTACTGGCGCATTGGATTCTTGGTTGAATACGATGGTTTTTTGTGGCGTTCTCATAGCAAAAATCGTTGAGTCAAAAAACAGTAATATTGCTATTATTAGATAAAAATATGGATGTTTCAATTATTATAGTTAACTTTAATACTCGAGATTTGTTAATTGATTGTATTAAATCAATAAAACAATGCACTCATTTAGTTGAATACGAAATCATTGTCGTTGACAATGCCTCAGAGGATCACTCGTATGAAGCAGTAAAGGAATTATTTAGTGACGTAATTTATATCAAGTCTGGAGATAATCTGGGTTTTGGGAAGGCAAATAACCTGGGGGCAAAATATGCTCGCGGGAAGTATTTGTTTTTTCTTAATTCAGATACATTATTGGTTAATGATGCGGTATCAGGCTTTTATCAATATGCAGAAGACAATCAATATCACGGCTCTTTAGGTGCTATTTTAGAAGATAGAAATGGAAATAGTATCCATTCATATAACAAGTTTACTTCAGTGGCGGATGAGTTAAGAGATTGCGTTTCAAAATATCTCAGGTTTTTAAAAAGAAAAGATTTAACACATCCCCCAAAGGTAGATGACCCATTATGTGTTGACTATATTACAGGGGCGGATCTTTTTGTCCCAAAATCGTTGTTTTATGAACTAAATGGGTTTGATCCGGATTATTTTATGTATTCTGAAGAATGCGATTTGCAGTATCGGATGAGTCAAAAAAAAATACCTAGAATAATTATCCCAGGACCACGGATAATACACTTAGAGGGGGGGAGTGATTCGTCTAATACTAAAAAATGGTCGTATAGCAGGTATTACAACATGACCATGGCGAAATATTTATACGTCAGCAAGCACTTATCTTTATTCTCTGCTTTCCTATTTCGTACGATAGATCTCATTTTTCTAACACCAATTGTACTTGTTAGTAAGTATAGTTTATCTCAAAAAAAATCTTTGATAAAGAAATATTTGAAAGGATAATTTTCAACTCAAATGATAAATGTATTTTGATGTTAGGTTGATTTATGTAATTTGATAATCATATGAATAATAGAGAAGTATTTCTTATAGACCTAATAGGCAGTTACGCCGGGATGGATTATTATGATTTTGCTTTTAGGAATGTGTTTAATAATACTGACTTAGAGTTACGTATCCTCTCGAATTATGAGCCGCACGATGGGAAACCGTTCTTACGCAATATGTTTGGAAAAAGTAAATCACACTCAATTCTGCTCATGTTGTACAATTATTGTAAACTCTTTTTTTTCTGTCTATTTCATAGAAAAAGAGTATACGTATATCTTTCATTTGGCGAAATAACTGATTTCTTATTTTTCTCGTTGTCATTGTTGACGAAAAATTTCTACGTGGACATCCATGAACTCTTCGCGGCAAGATACCAAGAGAATGAAAGAATCAAGAAAATATTTGGAGTATACTATAGGCGCATTATAAAAAAGATTATCTTTCACTCACAAAAAACCGATGAGTTATTAAATCTTGTCGGATATGTTGGTAACAGATTATATGTGCCTCATTTTAAGTATAATATGAACAAAGATTATAATATAGAAAAAGTGGGTGATGATGTAAAGATGCGTTTTAATTCAAATAACAAGAAGTTCTTGTTTTTCGGTAATTTACGAAAGGTTAAAGGTATAGATTTGGTGGTAGATTACTTTGATAAAATTTCGAACACAGACGGAATAGAGTTGGTAATTGCAGGGAAAAACATGGAGAATATTAATTTTGAGTCTCTAAGGAATAGGTATGGAATAATCGATCGGCATATTAATGATGACGAAATGAAATATTTATATTCCCATACGGACTATGTACTTCTTCCTTATCGTGATTCATCCCAAAGCGGTATACTTGAAATGGCTTTTTCTTTTAAAAAACCAATGCTTTTGTCGAGTATTCCATATTTTACGATGATTTATTCAAATTATCCCAGTTTTGGGGAAATTACTGATCTTGAGTATTATGATAAGCTATTGGATAAGATAATCAATAGTCAAATCATAAAAGAATATTATTCTGAGGCGGACTGTGATAAATTCATGATGAAGGATGAGACAAATATTTTTGTAAAACAGTTTATTAATAGTTTTAGTTAAGCCTCTAAGAACTATGTTTATGAAACTAGTTTCGCAAGGTTGTATATTATTGATTCTTGTTTGTCATATTAGTGGTATAAAGGCAGAAGTAAGATATGTTTCTACAACTGAAGGGGATGATAGTAATTACGGGAACAATCCGACATACCCTCTTAAATCAATAGAACACGCATTGTGGCAGGCAGATACTATTTTATTAAAGTCGGGGGATGTCTTTTATGAACAGGTCGTTTTGCATGATAAATATGTCACAAAATATGGCTCGGGGCAGAATCCTGTGATATGCGGGTTCAAAACACCTCTTTCTTCGGGGTGTTGGCAACGTGTTGAGAAGAATATTTGGATGATTGATCTCGGAGGTGATTCTTTTACGGGCTTTAATACAAATGGAGAATCATATCTTAATAATATTGGTTGTATTTATGATAAGGATAACGATCTAGTACATGGTAACAAGGTCCAATATTATCGTGAATTGACGACTAACTGGGATATTTGGCAAACGGAACGTTTTGATAGAGAGACACCGGCAGATGCTTTTTCATTGTTGTATATGTATCTCGATACAGATCCCAATTCGCTTAACCTTTCTTTCAGTGTGGGTGGAATAGGAATTAGTTTATATAACTCTACGTTGAGTCATGTTAATGTTGTGGGTTTTGGGTTTGGAATATCCGCAGGAGCTAATGTGGAAATTAGCAATTGTCATGTGGATATAATTGGAGGTATGACTCAACTCGGAAAAGAGTGGTTTGTCAATTACGGTAATGGAATTGAGTTTTATGTCTCGTATGATATATCCAATAGTCGTGTACATGATTGTTATGTATCAAGAACATATGACAGCGGTATTACTATTCAAGCAGGTACAGAGAACCACATACCTCGTAATATAAAAGTATACCATAACTTGATTGAGAATTGCGGTCAAGCTTGGGAGGACTTCCTTATGACACCTAATGAATCGGTTGTTTTTGACCAATGTGAATTTTGCGAGAACTTTGTAATTAATAGTGGTACCTCTGGTTTCAACTATCCAAAGGGCAGAACACAAAATTGTCATATTATTGGAATGAACAATAAGGGGAATAAAGGGATGATAGTAAGAGATAATACGTTTGCTGGTGGGAATTATTATCATAGTACCTCATTTGGTGGATATTATAAATCTAACGTTTGGAAAAATAACACTTGTTATATATCTCCTGGTAATTATCTATTATATGATCATGAAGGTGCTATAATTATTCAATTGTCAGTAAACGATAGACAGGCGAATAACGACTCATTAGCATATTACAGATTACTCACTGGAGATGATACTCAATTTCATATATATAAAGAAAAGAGAGTTGCGATAATATCTAAAAGGATAAAAAAGAGATATCTAAAAAATCACTCATATTGACATATTATTTAATCATAAAGTATGGACGGTTCAATTATAGTAACGTATCGTTGCCCTATGCGTTGCAAGATGTGCAACATCTGGGACAACCCGACAAAATTATCGGAAGAATTTAAACCTGAGATATTAAAGAAACTACCACACATGGCGGCTTGTAATATCACAGGAGGTGAACCCTTTGTTCGGGAGGATATTGAAGAGATTGTTAAGGTTCTGGAGACAAAAGCAGACCGTATTGTATTCTCAACAAGTGGTTTTTTCAGCGACCGCATCATTGAGATGGCAAAAAAGCATCCTAATGTGGGCTATCGCATTTCGATTGAAGGCTTAAGTTGCAAGAATGATGAACTACGTGGACGTCAAGGTGGTTTTGACAAAGGACTTAAGACATTGTTGGAGTTGCGCCGTATGGGAATTAAAGATATCGGTTTTGGTATCACGGTATCTAACAATAACTCAGAAGATATGCTCAATCTCTATGAGTTAAACCGTAACTTGGGTATGCAGTTCGCAACAGCTAGTTTCCATAATTCATTCTATTTTCACAAGACGGATAATGAGGTTACTAACAAGGATGAAGTTTGCGCTAACTTTGATGAACTGATCCAGCGATTGATGCACGAGAAACATCCCAAGTCTTGGTTCCGTGCATTCTTTAATTTGGGTTTGATAAATTATATCCACAACGGTCGTCGTATGCTTCCCTGTGAGGCAGGAAACGAGAATTTCTTTGTGGATCCATTTGGTAATGTACTTCCTTGTAATGGAATGGAAGAAAGCTGCTGGTTCGACACTATGGGTAATCTGAACGAGCAGAGTTGGGATGAGATATGGAATGGCGAAAAAGCTAAGGTTGTTCGTGATAAAGTAGCCCATTGTCCTAAGAGTTGTTGGATGATAGGAAGTGCAAGCCCTGTGATGCGGAAGTATATTACAAAAGTGGCACCTTGGGTAATAAAAAACAAACTGAAGGTAATGCGCGGTGGTAAAGTGGATACCCATTGTATTCCTTTCTATCATGTTGGAAATAATGATCTACAGGGATTGCGGGAAGGCGTAGGTAATCCAGATCAGAATTGTGATTAGTAATACAGAACGCAATTAACCCTGATTTTGTAGATTAAAATAACTGAAACTTGAAAATCGTTTTCATTGGCGGACGCGGGATTCATATCCTTGGCGGCATAGAGAATTATATGTTCAACTTGACCAGAGAATTGACCAAGTTGGGACATGAGTGTGTCGTGTGGTGTGAGAGTGACCATCATGAGGTAGAAATACTTGATGGTGTGAAGGTAATTTACCATCCAGGACCAAAAAGCAATCTACTCTGTAAACCATGGTGTGGGTTGAAGGCTACACTTCGTACAATCTTTGGTATGCATGGTGTTGATTTTATTCACTATAATGCATGGCCACCTTCACTTTGGTGTTGGATTCCTAGGCTTTTCCGAATACCTTCATGTATGGAGGGTCATGGATTGGAATGGCAGCGTAGCAAATATTCTCCTAGAGCACAGAAGGTCATGAAGGTTATGGAAGGTTTTACTGCCAAGATGAATCAACACATGATAATGTGCAGCGAAGGACAAGTGAAGTATTTTAAAGAAGAATACGGCCGTGATAGTGTTTGCATACCTGGGGCTGTTATTTTACCTGATCTGACGGCAGATGTTGACAGTGATGTCATGGAAAGGTTTGGGTTGATACCAAAGAAGTACTTCCTGTTTATGGGACGCTTAGTACAGGATAAGAATCCTGACTACTTGATAAGGGCTTATCGTAAGATTAAATCTGCTGGGTATAAGTTGGTTATTGCAGGCGATAATGATTCCATGCCAGAATATGTATCGATGCTTCATTCACTTGGATTAGGATGTGATGACATAGTATTTACGGGGGCTGTATATGATAAGGATAAGTCAGAACTTTTGCGACATGCCTATTGCTTCTGTCTGCCTTCTACTGTCGAAGGGCTTAGTATCGTGATGATGGAGGCGGCTTCATATAAGTTGCCTATCATCGCTTCTGATATCGATGCAAATAGAGAGTTCTTGGGGGATGATGCCGTATATGTTCGTCCTGAAAATGAAGAAGACCTTGCGAGAGCATTGGAGTTTGCTATTGAGAACCCTGATAAGATGCAGGAGTTTATAAACACCAATTATCGGAAAATCTTAGATAAATATACGTGGGATAAAGTAGCTCTGAAATATCTTGATTATTTGAAGAGCATAGGAGTAAAGTAGCTTGGAAATGACCCTGTTTATAGAATTGCTCCAGGTGTCAATGGGTACTCGTAACACGCTGTCTCGGGTGCCTACTGTCGCTGAATGGGAAGCCTTGTTTGTTGAAGCCCAGCAGCAGGCTGTACTTGGCATAATGACTTCGGGTATAGAAAGGCTTCCTCAAGAGCAACAACCGTCCAAAGTCTTATTGCTCCAATGGGTAGGATTAACCCTTCAGATAGAGCAGCATAATTCTATTACGACCAAGTCATGTAAAGAAATAATAGAGCAGTTTAAGAAAGATGGTTTCAATGTCTGTGTGTTGAAAGGACAAGCTAATCACAGATATTATCCAAGAGAAATGCAATGCCGCAGAAGTTGCGGAGATGTTGACATTTGGGTATCGCCTGTCAAAGGCGAAGGGGTAAATGGTAATAGTAATCTTGTTCGTTTAGTGTTGGAGTACGTTGATGCTCACTGGGAAAGGACGGGATTGTGTTGGCTACACTGTAACTTTAATCATGAAAGTGGAGTGCCGGTGGAGATACATTTTCATCCCTCGTTTATGAATGAACCGATTCGAAACAGTTTGTTCTTAAAAATGTTTTCCGACTTTGATGATTGTATTTGCCAAAAGGAAATAGATGAAAACGTGCTGATTCCAGTCATGAAACCGGAATATGATATTCTCTTTCAGATGAATCATATATACCGGCATCTGATTGACGAGGGGGTCGGATTAAGGCAAATAGTAGACTACTATATGTTGCTAGGATCGGTTCATGATTCTGGGTTAATGACCCAAGATTTCAAGGAAGAGCGGATGCGTGTGATAGAACAGCTGGGCATGAAGCGTTTTGCAGAGGCGTTGATGTATGTGCTGCGAGAAATACTGGCGATGCCCGAGGAGTATATGTTATGTAGTGCATCTGAGAAGGATGGAAAGTTTCTTATGAATGAGATAATGATGGCAGGGAATTTTGGGCATAGCGATCCAAGATTGGGGACCTTGTCATCACAAGGTGTTCTTTCAAGGCAGATAAGCCAGGCCAAGCGGCGATTTATACGAAATATGCGGTTTTTAACAAGTTATCCGGGCGAAGTGATATGGGAACCATTTGCAAGGATGTGGCATTTTGCGTGGAAGAAATTTGGGTTGTGGAGATTTTGAATAGCAAAGTAAACAGACGGATTTGTGGCCGACATCCTAGTAGTTAAGATAATCTAAGGCAGAATTTTGAATTCGCATCAGGTAGTTTTGAAAGTTGTGTGGATGTGCTTGTATGTGACCCAACTCGAAAACAACATAATAGAATAAGTAAAACAAGAAGAAATTCTAACGTTAACCCTAACGATGGGGGCGAATAATTCAGAAGCGACAAGTGCAATATGTAGGCGGACTATAAGAGTAAAAGTTATATAGCCTTAAAGGAGGCGAGAGAAAGTCTATATTGGATTGAGCTGTTTTATAGGAATAGCTATCTTGATGATAAACAATACGAATCCATCTTTGCTGATGGGGAAGAACTAGTCAGAATCTTGGTATCTCGTTGTAAAAAACTCGATACAGATTCTTCGAAGGCTGAAGTCTGAGGGCTGAAGGATAAACGATGGCTGATGTATGATGTATGAAGGCTGAAGTTGAGTCTTATATTCTGCAAACTACTTTACCGATGATGAGTACGCCTCAATAAAAGGTGATAATGATGAACTATTAAAGCTGTTGACAACGATAATTAAGACAACGAAGAGTAGTTTATAGACTATTTATAGTTAATAGATAATAGATAACAGATAATAGTCGGGGAGGAGTACTTGAGGCAATCTGGGAGTTAAATAGTTCTCTGTTCTGACCACAGTGGAGACGTACGCGGAATAGCGCTTTGCGGGAATAACGAATAACCCGGCAATGATGCTACGACTGGCTCAGTAGTCTTGCGGGGAAGGGACGAAGAACCCTTCGGATGGTTCGACTGGCTCACCACAAGGAGTAGGGAACTGTGGCTAAGAAATAGTGCGATGGAATCGCGGGGAAAGAAAAGCTTATGTGGAACAAGGTTGTATTATACATGAAGAAGCATTTTATGGCGGTACTGATAGTAGTGTCACTAGTGCCTATTGCCATTTATTGGTGGAACTTCCGTAACTATGGACTAAGCGATGACCCAGCAGATTGGGGTGTCTTTGGCGATTATATTGGTGGTATATACTCAGTTATTATTGCCATACTAGTGGTATATTTGGCGCGTAATCTTCGAAGGAGAGATGAAGAAAAACGAATAAAGCAAGAAGCAATCAGATCTATTTATCTTCAAATAAACAAGATACAGCAGAATCAGCAGCCAAATCAGAATAAGGTAACAAAATTGTTTAGGCTTATTGAGGAATGTAAACTTTATATTGATGACGATTTATACGAAAGACTGAAAGGACTTGCAAATTGTTTTGGAGAGGGTGGTCGTAACAGGGCTCTTGAAATTGAGATACTTGACGAGCTAAAAGAAGAGTATGAGGATCGCTAACGGAAAAACTATATTTAAGACGCCGGACGTATTTACGCCACAGATGGTTAGGCACTTTTTAAAAGAGGTGTCGCCGTTGTTTGGCATGGAAAATAAGGCAGTGCCAGATGTGGTGTTTGATGCATACGACTTAGAAAAGGCAGGACTGTTGGGACATCTGCTGATATATAAGTTCATGGAATATTCCTTCAAGAAACATTGCTTCCTAAATCCTACATTTTCGATAAAAGAAGGGATTTTCAATGAATTCAAGAAAACGGGTTTCCAGAAGCTGGTGCTAGCTTTCGTGAATGATAAGAAAAAGGAGTTTGAGAAACTGAAGTATGAAGAAGAGAATGGAATCTTTATAGCACCCATAAATCTTGCCAACTTTGAACAGGGAGATGGACAAGAACTCTATGCTCCACAGATACGAGATTACTATTTAAACTTAAAGGTCGCATTTATTGTGACGCTATGCATGTCGGAAATCGCGGCCAACTATAGTGCACATGCCGAGGATGATACAAATTCAATCCTTGTGGCGAAAGGAAATCACGACTCTTTTGAGATTGCATGCGCTGACAACGGAAAAGGAATAATAAGAAGTTTACGTCCGACCCTAAATGGAAGGTTTACTGCTTATGAGATTCTAGAGAAGGCGATGCAACAAGGTGTTACGTCGAAACGGGGCACAGATCATATGGGATATGGACTCTGGTTGGTTAACGAGATGGTGACGATGTTGAAAGGGGAACTATATATGTTCTCAGACAAGGCCTATTATATAAATAGGCAAGGAGGATCCAAAAAAGGAGAGAGTGCTTACTGGCGTGGTACTATCACATACGTGAGGCTGCCACTGAGCAATATGCAGGCAATAGATGCTATCTATGATAAGTTTAAGATGAGGTATAACAGAATTAAAATACAGAGATACAATGGCTGAAGTGAATTTAAACAAGTATGGAACGGTGATAAACACTGAACAGTTGGGCGAACAGTGCTATAACGACATCATGAGGGAAAATCCTTATGAAAATCAGGTTCTTGTGAGAATGAAGAATATTGTATCGATGACTACGACGAGAGCCAAACAGATATTTGGCCGAATATATAAGGAAATCGGTGAGGAGAAATTTACGAAGAACATTGTACTGGATTGTTCGGACGGTGTGTATATCATTATAGAGATGGGACTGGAAGAACTGCTCAGTGATATCGGGAATAATATGAATTCCCAAAAGGAGGGAGAGAAGAAGAATAAAAATTGACAGGATAACAGCTGCAGCCGGAAGGTTGTGGCTGTTTGTGGTCTATAGCTGCGATGGTATCACGGCAAACGGGACTAGAAGAGGTGGTCGCTATAAAATAGCAATAGACAAGGGACAAGCAAGAATAACGCGGGAAGAAAGATGGATTATTCGATTGATAACTATATAGGAGGAAAAGTTAAAAGGGTTACCTTTTTACTTAGAAGGACAGATAAGAGTTATCACTTTCTGTTTGGTATTATGGAACATCTGAAAAGTGATGCTCCGGAGGTAGTCTTTAATCAAATGCAGAATAATACCATCTTCGACAAAAAGGCTGATGGCGGAAAGGATAAAATCTTTGTCGAGATAGACTATGTGGCGCTGGATGAAGCTATGGTGGGAGAACCATGGAATCACACTGTGGTTGATGGAAATGAGATTGTAAACACGGGGAAGGAGTATAGATGGTATAATGATGGTAGAAGCACGATAGTGCCTTCAAACAGGGATGAGAAAAGCGAAATGATGGTTATCGTGCCCCATCGTAGATGTTCTGCTTTTGTGAAATATTGCAAGCCACAGGCGGCATCTGATGCAGTTGATACAGTTATTCATGATGACGAATTGAAAGGACAGTTGAAATACTTGTCGGAAACGGTGTTAGGTTATGACCTTAACAAGCATTTAGGATTTCTTGGCAGTTATGTACTGGTGACTTATAATCCAGTCTATAAAAGTATAGACTTTACGGAAGACGCACAGAAAGCAGGCATATTTGTAAGAGTGGATTATAGGGATGAACCGAGGTCTCTGAAACTTGTTATAACCGGAATGAGCAGACATGGCGAGGTGATGGGTGTGGATGAATGCTACATGAACGGAGCCTTTCTGAATCATTTCTTATTTAAGGAGAGATACCCGCTGATGGAAATCCTGGTTTTGGATGAGGATAGCGTAGTTATAGACTACTATAAAAACCTTGCCTTCATACATAGTATTCAGATGGGTATGAGTGTAAAGACAAAGGAAGTTGCTCTGACTGATGAAAATGGGAATGTGGTCAGGGTAGTGGAGAAATACTCCAAAGAAATACCATCTGTTATTGGGCGAAAGATAGAAAAACAGAGTATATGGGACAGCTCACCAGAGTTTGAGTATGAGAAACTTGAGCAATCACTAGACTTTGTGTTTTTTGATGGAGAAAAGGAAAAAGCTGAAGAAAACCACGAAAGAGCGCAGGCATGCGTTGAGCGAATCATCAATCAGACAAAAGAGGTTTGCTATATTTGCGATTCCTATTTTGATGTAGATACGCTTTGTCAGTTTATTGCCCCCATAAAGATGCCTTCAGTGGAAGTCAGGGTCATATCGAGCAAAGAAAGACTCGGTGCTGATGATAAGGAAAGACTGAAGCTGAAAGCTGGGGAAATGCGGGAGAAAGGCATTGCAAACGTACGATGCAGAATGTTGAAAGGAGAAAAGTCGGCATTGCATGACCGCTTTATTGTGGCAGACGAAAAAGTATGGATGCTGGGCTGCTCGCTGAATGAGTTTGGAAAGAGAGCAACGACCCTGATAAGGGTGCCTTCACGCTATTGCAAGAAATTGATAGGGTGGGCTGAAACGTATTGGGGAAATAATGAATTGACTGACGAGTTATGAACCAGATTGTTGACCCTAACACCAAGCAAGGGGATGAGTTCTCGCATAATTTCGAAGAATATGGGGATTACCTGTATTTTGAGCGAAATACCAAGGAAAAGCCTTCTTGTTATGAGAACATTCTGGGAATAGCCCAGAAAAGAATCGTTATCATTGATCCGTTTTTCTCAGAGGATGAGGATCCTCAATTGTTTGAGCAAGTCAAGAAGGAAGGTATAGACATTAAAATATTGTCGATATGCAAAGATGGTAAAGACGACAAGAATGTGAAAGCCCTTTATGACTCTATAAAAAACAAACTAAAGAAGAATATCACGGCGTTCAACCTCTGTGTGCATTGCTTCAAAACAAAACCTAAGAGGAGTGTGAGAACAGGGATGACAACCTATGACTTTGAACCAATATATACTTGGCATGACCGCTATTTACTGGTAGATGACAGGGCTTTTCTGATTGGGTCGTCGATGAACAATAGTGTTTCAGGAGAGAAAAGTTTTGGCATTTACGAGGTTAAAGATGATGGTAAAATGGTGCAATTTATCCTTAATCTTTATCGTCAGTATGTCGATCTTCATGTGAACTGGAAAACTGGGTGGTGTTTTTCAACAAAATGAGGCGTTATGAATCTGGAAGATTACAGAAAAAGGATATACTCCTATAGGTCGGAATCGAACCTATATAGTGAACTCTGCTTACTGGATGCTATCCAGTCGCACCAGGAGGAGAGATACCTGCAAGATAGCCAAAAGGAAGAGTTTTGGAAACTTGTCAGCTGGATAGATAAAAGCAAACCAGGGCTGAATGACATTCCTGAAGACGAAATAGGACGGAGATTCCACGTCAGGAAGTATGAAAAGAAATCGATACTGAAAGACTTGGCGTTTTATGAGGTTGGCAAGATATATGGAAAAAGATCGGACGGTGCAAAGATAGATGATTTTGCTTTCTTCTCCGAGCATATGGAACATGGCTTTTATTTAAGTTATGAAGTGGGAAGGCAGACGTTATCGGACATTGTGGATGGTATTGATGGGAGAAAGGAAGATTTCTTGAATCATTGTCGCTCGATGAATGACAGGAGAGAAGATTTTGTAGCATATTGCAAAAGAGAATTAGGTGACCAGAAAAGCGATGATGAATTGATAGCGATGATGAACCCCTACAATACTGGTGACTATGTTGAGTTACCCTTGGGCGTTTATGAGCTATCGTCTTTTTTGATTCGCGACGGCTATTATGACCTGTATGCTAAACTATTAGCGAATCTTTATTATTTTCCTCTGCAGGGCGCTTTGATGAGCTGGCTACACCGTGCAGAAGAAGGATTTGCTGTATGGAAAGAACTGGAAAAGCAAAATGTGCCGAGAATAAAGGCCGTTGAGTACCTTCTTAGAGACCGGATTCTTAAACTGCTGGGAGATGAACCAGAGATGCTGGAGCGAAACTCACAGAACGAGTACATCAGTGAGAAGGACCGGCAAGTGGGCCAAGAACTGTTGGATGGATGGAATAAACGCGCAGATGGGTTGGCTTGCTATTTGGTTGATTTGTCAATCAAAAGGTTTGGCGATGGAGAAACTTCAGAATGGTATGCCAAGCATCAAGCTCAGCTGACGGGGCGTGACCCCAAGTTCGTGAGGTATGCGCTACAAAGTCTTACTGGCGTGGAAAGATGCTTGGAACCGCGACTGAACCTGACTGTAGAACAACTTGATGGCAAGGACTTTAATACACTACTTTATTATGCGAAGGTGTCATCAAGTGCTGAGAAACTTGACGAGAGTTTTTATACGGCGCTAGTTGAAAAGATATGCCATCATGCGTATAGTGACCGATATGTACAGGCAATAAAACTCGACGACCAGTCGTTTCAGGTGATGAGGAACGTTTATCGTTGCATACTGAAAGGAGATGTTGACGGAATAAAAATGATGGCTGCTATCAGACAGAGCGCACTGGGATATCAGAGTGACTATAGCTCAGACTTCAGGAAGGCCATGGGTGACTCTGTGTGGTTGCCTATACTGATGCTGATGACTGAAGAAACTGAGAATAAGAAATATTTCCGTCAGGTGATGAGTATTCTGGCTAGGGTGGCGAATTATGACAAGGCATCATTTAACGATAACTACTTTGTGAGTTATTATTTGGCAGAACTTCTGGTTCTACAGGTGTTGAAGGATGAAAAGGATGAATTTGAGAGCTATCTGATCAGAAGGGTCTGCAACCTGCAATTGGTCTTAAGGATTCTTTTGGCCAATAATGGTCAAATGAGCGATGAGAATAAAGAGCTGCTAAGAAAGAGGGTAGATGCTGAATGGGAGTATGAGAAGATGCTTTCGAAGCAATATAGAGAGCAGGTAGATGTATTGGACGGATACTTAAAGAAGGTATTTGGGTGAAGCATCTTTTTAACCATTAAGAACAGGTATTTTAGAGCTTAGAGATATATTCGCTGACATGAAGATTAAGAGTATTTATATACATTCGTTCCGCGGTATACCAGAAGAATTGACGGTGGACTTTATAGATAAGCAAGGGAAGCCGGTATCTACTATCATTTCGGGAGATAATGGAAGTGGTAAGTCATCGATTGTGGATGCCTTAGAATATAATTTGCAGGGAAGAATATCGCGAGAGATACTGATAATCAACTCAGAAAGCAGAACTCCAATTTCTTATTACTATTCCCCCATAATCGGATGTAATACTAAGGTGTTGTTAGAAGATGGAAGAGCTCATGAACGAGGAATTGATGTCCGGTTCAATGGTAAGAAGACGCAATTTATTTATGACAACAATCTATTACTACCAGAGTATTCCATAACTCCCATAGCCTTGAGGAGAAGTGACATCATATCATTCGGTATAATACCAAAGGAAAAGAGACAGATACTATTTTTTGCTTTTCTTTATCAGCATTTTACAAAAATCGAAGATGTAGTGAAGCATGCTGTTCATTGGGAAGGCGATGAATATGTAAAATCGATGTCAGACAAATATGTTACTCTTAAACAGGAAAGAAAGAGTACAATAGATAAGATAGCAGAACTGCTAGGGGTGAAGTCCGAAGCGATTCCATACGGAGAGATTGAAAAGTTTAATAGGTTTGTTAATAATCGGTTAAACATAAAGGGGTTTTCAAAAGGGAAACACGGGAGACTTGTAGTCAGGCTCTTTGGAAGAGATAAAAAAGAATTTGAAGTTATTAAACTGGCTGAAGAAGTTAGAGAACTAACTGCAGAAATCAAAAAGGTAAAGGATGAGACGGAAAAAGCCCTTAATCCCAATAGCTATGGGGTTTCGATAAAAGAAAGAAGGGAAAATAATGTCCAATTCATAAAGAAAGCTAGTGAGTTTCTTTCGGAATCATTTATTGAAATATCAAATCTAGACTTTGTAAAAGAGATAAAATTAGAATTAGGTGACTATACTTCTGCATCGCTTGAAATTTCAGTCAGACTGAAGAACGGAAAATGGTCAACGCCCAATCAGCTATTCAGCGAAGCGAACTATGACCTAATGGTACTACTTCTCTACATATCCCTAATAAGGGCAGGAGTAGAGATGGGACAAGCGAAAGTAATGATACTGGACGATGTGTTGCAGAGTGTTGATTCTGTGATACGAGCAAAATTTATAGACTATATTTTTAGAGAGTGTAAGGATTGGCAGTTTATTATCACTTGTCATGATGACTTGTGGTTAAACCAATTGAGGCATTTGTTTATAAAGAATGGATACCCATATTTGGAGTACAAACTGACAGATTGGACGTTTGAGCATGGCCCCAAATTAATGGAAGTGAAAGACGGTGGTGAAGACGTAGCCCTAAAGGATGCTATCGGAACAAATAATAAGCAACTAATTGCATCGCAGGCAGGCTTGTTCTTGGAAAAGATATGTCAGAAGCTTAGCGTTTCACTTCCGATAAGCGTTAAACGTGCAGCTGATGATAAATATACCATTGGAGATTTGTGGCCAGGCATTATTAAAGTGCTGAAGTCAGATACGACAATAAAAGACTTGCTTGGTGAGATAGACAGAGAAATGATGGTCAGAAACATGATGGGGTGTCATGCCAATGAGTGGTCTCAGAGTATGAGCGATGAGGAAGTTAAGAGTTTCGCCCACAATGTTCAGAGTCTTTATGAGAAGACGTACTGCGCTTCATGCCATACATGGATAACGTCAAAAACATGTTCGGGGAAGCTTATAGCGGAATGTAAATGCAGGGATAGACAGTATAGAAAAGAATAGATGTTATGACACAGGAAGAGAAGTGGATTTTTCGCTATCAGGAACTGAAGAATTTCATCGAGAAAGAGCATCGTAATCCCTCAAAGTATGATGAAACTGAAAGAGGTCTCTACTACAACTGGTTAAGGCATAATATGAAGCTCTACAATTCTGGTGGAATGAAGGTAGAGAGACAAGCACAATTCAAAGAGTTGTTGGAACTGTGTGGGAGGTATAAGCATAAAAATCAATATGAATAATGTGATAATTGTGAGCCTATGGATAAGAAAGCAAACGCCCGTGTTATAGTATAAATGATATGCTGTAGTGCGGGTGTTTGGGTTTAAATAAAGACCAGCGGGGAAACCGTTGGGCACAGAAATAGGAAGAAATAAAAAGAAAATGGACGATTTGTTATTGCCGGCATATCAAAAACTATATGCAGCAATGCAGAGTCTTGAAAGATTCAGTAAAGGACATGATCTCTTCGAGAATATTGCTTGCATAGATTCGTTCTTGTCGGAATTCCGCAATGTAACTTTTGTGCTTCAGAAGTCTCTTGCCCACACGGAATTTGAGGCGACCTATAACACTCTGAAAGATAAATATCTGAAAAATGATGATTGCAAATGGTTGAAGGATAAAAGGAATGAGGTTCTTAAGCAAAAGCCTTTCAGTCTTGAGAAATCATTGACAATAACTCTCTATTTGCCCAATGAAGCAGGTGCTTTTCCGACAGAATCATATACTATAGATGATGAGGAAGATTATTCTTCACTTATTGAGATGGTGAAAAGAATAATTGAGAAGATACCAGCAATTGAGGTGTTTTTCTCTGTTGAATTTATCTACAAAGAGATTGGTTCGGATCGAAATCTTTTCAGCACAATAGATAATGGAATCGATTCTATTTTGGCTTTGCTTGTTGACATAGATAATGTAATTGCTTGTGAGAAGTCTAATGCCAGGGAGCAGGTTTTAGAAAAAATAGAAAAATTACGTTTCCACAAAGCACCCAAGGAATTCTGGTTTATTGATGATTACGTTTTCTACCGTAAAGATAACATCTTTGAGAAAGGTGAGAGATTTGAAGTAATCACGCCCTTTAAAACAGCTGTTCCATATACGATACTTTGCGACCTGCTAAAGGTGGAAAAACATGGAAACTTTATTGAAGAGACATTTGAGGCTTTTGAAAGGATGCACATTATTGCCTTTGCTAACCAAAAGGAATTGGCTCCTACATTATTAACGTTGAGAGAAGACGGAATTCTTTCGATGGTGATGTATAATGCTTCTATTAAGACAACTACCTATAGAAAGATTAATGAGATAGCTAAAGAAATAGAAAGCGGTGCCCCGATAGTGGCAGTCTTTCATGTATGTGAAATGCTTTGCTACAATAACCCAGATGCATTTGAACAAGACTATTCTTACAGGTCAAAAGGTGAACACTCTGAACTTCTATCATTCAGTATTGTAACAAAGGATGGCTGTTCAAGTTATTATATTAGCAGTGAGGCTATAATGGAGGAGAAAAAGGATTGTATGTTCCCAATACTTACAAAAGTTGAGACAGATGACACTATTTCATATATGAATCCGTTGGTGAAAGCTCTACAGAAAGGTTGTTGAGCAAAGACTCATTTGATGTAAGAGATGGTGAGCATGGAATAGAAAGAACTAAACGCAATGATAGACATTAAAGAAATATACGAACAGCTATGTTTAAGAGTGCCGGTGAAGCAGTATGATGCGGATCCGACGGATTTTCGTGGCGTTTTACAACGGGAATTGAAAGATTATATGTCGCTCTTAGACTGGTTGAGAAGTGAGAATAAGCTGACCGATGATAATGTTGCAGAAGTCGGAAAAACGTGTAAGAAACTCAATGATATAGTGACATCTGTATATCAAGGACTACATTCGAGGGCTTTCACGCAATTGTCGAATTTATTGAATGGAAACAGAAAAAAGCCCTCGCTGAATAGTTCTATACTGATAGACATCCTAAAGGCCAAAGAAAAGCCTTTGTATAGGATGAGAAGGATGGAAAATAGACGGGATGTGAGCTATAAGGACTTGTTTCATATTCCACTGAACAAAAGGGGAATTGTAAATACAAACCGTTATAGTGCACCTGGATATCCATGTCTGTATCTTGGAACAAGTATATACGCTTGTTGGGAGGAACTAGGAAGGCCGCCGATGAGCCAGAGTATGGTGGCGAGACTGAGGAACGAAGTGGATATTTACTTGCTAGATTTGCGAGTGCCGACTTTGGAGGAGTTTAGTGAGCACATGATTGACTATATACGTATATTTCCGTTGATTATTGCATGTTCGGTTAAGGTGAAGGACCAAGATGCAACTTTCAAGCCTGAGTATTTAATCCCGCAACTGCTAATGGAATACGTGATTCATGATAATGCGAAATACAAAAATGGCCCCACTATTAGTGGGATATATTATACTTCGGTCTTCAAGAATGATGATTTTGGATTTGGCATAGAGAAACTGGAAAACATTGCGATACCAGTTCAGAGCCCATTGTCGAGTAAGAAGTATTGCAGAAAGCTGTGTGATATGTTTATGCTAACGAAACCGACATGCGACGAGATGGAGCAGATAAAGTCTGGAGGTTATGCTACCACGGAATATGATGCCAAGAACTCGTCCATCGTAGTACATCAAGGTATGGTGGCAGGATATGAGTATTCGAGTTTCGGGTATCTGGAGAAGAGGTTGAATGATGAGAAACTGTTCCCGGTGTATCCAATAGATGACAAATGAAGATGCCCAGCGGAGAACCGCAGGGAACGGTGGCTAAAGAAAAAGCCCTTGGCTGAAAGACAACCAAAGGCTTGGAAGAGGCCCTTTCGGGCAGGAACTAATAGCAAATATGACTTAGCAAGCTAAGCCCTTCCTAACGGAGTCATTCCCTAAAGGAACAAACTCAGCAGGGCAACGAGTAAACCGAGAACTTCGACTATCGCCAAAAGATTCTCGCGGAATTCTTTCGTATCCATCTGGTTATTAATTTTAATCATATACTTTATTTATTTATAAATATCACAGAACTATTGAAAATGTAATTTATTTCAAAATTTTTCCAAATTTAGGGATAAGGTGCGAAACGACATCCTTGATAACAAAAGGCTTAAGGGAAACTTAAAGGTATACTTAAAGTTGTTGAGAAGGTAAGTTAGAAGGGATAACAAAATGGATAAGTGATGACGCAGGAAGAACGGTGGTATATCCGGTATCAAGAGGTCGTTGAGTTTATTGAAAACAATAAGCGGAATCCGTCAAAGCATAGAATTGAGGAGCATGATATGTTGAACTGGTTAAAGGCTAATAGGAAACTCATGAATAAAGGGGAATTGAAGGAGGAGAGAGTTATGAAGTTTACGGAGTTACTCGCACTATGTGAACAATATAAACGAAAGAATCAATATGAATAATGCCCATCTCTCCCTTATGTGGAAAAGAAGGGCCATTTGTGGTTAAAGAAGAGAACCTGCGACGAAATCGCAGGGCACGGAACAAACAAGTAAAGAAATATGGAAAAGGATGATTTTATTATACCAATAGCAAACGAACTAGCAAAATTCTGGTTTCATCTGAGAGCGCATGACAGGACAATCCTATCTGCGAAATATGGTGATGGGAAGTCTTTCTTCCTCCAAAAATTTATGGAGGGAGAAGAGGACCGGTATACATTTTTAACACTATTCCCAGTGAATTATCAAGTCGTTGAGAACCGAGATATATTTGAGTTAATAAAATATGACTTGTTGATTCAGATGCTATTCAAAGGGGTGATAATGCCAGAGTTTAAATTGACCAATAGTCAGGCATTAGCTCTTTGCTTGCAGATGAATGCAAATACTCTTGCCGAAGGGTTCCTAAAAATAATGGCAGAACTGCAACTTGATGAAGAACGTGCAAAAATGATGGCAGGTATCCTGACTGGGTTAAAGTTTGTAAGAAAGGCAAAGAGGAAGATTGATGATATCAAAGAGCCTGAAAGAGACAAGCAAATAATGCAGTTCTTGAAAGAGATGCAGAAAAATCCGGTCATCGGTCAGGATGTTATAACCGACATTATTCAGAGAGGAATATCTCAATATAAAGAAGCTAATCGCAATAAGCAGATTGTTCTCGTTATAGAAGATATGGATAGAATGGATCCTGCTCATGTTTTTCGGATTCTAAATGTTTTGTCAGCCCATATTGATTATTGTTATCAACTCGGAGTAAAGCCAGATGAATCTTTGAAAGGTAACAAGTTTGGGCTTGATAAAATAATACTGGTAATGGATTATGAAAATGTAGAGAATATTTATCATCATTTCTATGGCGATCGGACAGCCTTTAATGGCTATATATCAAAATTTTGTAGTAGCAATTTTTTCAGATTCTCACTTCAGGAAGAAAGAGAGAAGTATATTTATGAACGTATAAAGACAAATGTTAACATGAGAATTGACCTCGTCAAACAGCTAGTAAAACCAGAGGATTTTCAAGAGAAATCTACTAGGGAGATAGTTAATGCAGTGGAGCATTTGGATTCTTTCATAGAAAAAGAGATTGAAGTTAAGAATAGGCTAAATGAAATTGTGAAACTACATACAGGTATATTGAAATTAATAGCTGTGCTGAGGAAATTAGATAAAAGTGACGATGATATTAAACAAAGGATAATAGATTCTATGGACCAGAAGACTGCAGACTGCGAAGGTGTCTTCATGTATTTGGCAGCGTATCTTGTCTATTTTGAAGATAGTAGACTGGACAGACAGGTAAGATATAGAAGATCATCGGCGAAAGCCAATACTGTGGAAGTGAATGACATTGGCAGTGATGGAACAGCAAGAGTCTCTTTCTATATTACTTCAAACGATGATAATAGGACTGATGAGTATGTAAATGTTTTATTAGATCGATTGCTGGGGCTGGTTGCGAAGTGAACTTAGATGCATGGGGATGAAGAAAGGTTGCGATAGTGCTACGACGTGTCCAGTAACCATCGCAACATATAAGAAACGGAACATGTAAGACCCAGTTCTAAAGAGCGGGGAACTATAACGAAGAGAGCCGTGATACTATCACGGCATACAGAATAACAAGAAGTTATACAACGCTGGCAGTATGAAGCCCGAGCGGAAGGTGATGTTTGAGAAGCTGTTGGCCTTGTGTGAAGAGTATAAGAGGGTTAACCAGTATGGTTGATGGAACTACAGATATGCGGAAATGAGTAAATACAGAGGAGCGGTATTTTGACGGGGATTTGCCTGAAAAATGCCGTTTTTTGCTTAGAAATAGCTCTTTTTAACTTGCTCTTTGTTACATTTTGGTTTGCCATATCTCACTGAAGTTTAGATCTACTTCAGCAAAGATAGAAATTAAACTTTTCTGTGGCAGAACCAAATGAACTTTTGGTACCGATTAGAGCGCTACGGTGGTACCGATTCGAGCGCTACGGTGGTACCGATTCAAGCGCTACGGTGGTACCGATTCAAGCGCTATGGTGGTACCGATTCGCCGATATTATCAGTTGAAGGCGAACAGGAAGCCCCCAGCTTTAAAGAGCAGGGAACGAGGACGAAGAGAAGGTATGCTGGTTAGCGGAATGGCTAACCGGCATTTTTTGTGTAATTGGTAGCTGAAAAGTAGGAAACACACAAAAATATATAATTTTTATGCACATTTTTTGGAAAATATTATGCGTAATGAAGATTTTTGTGTATCTTTGCACCAAAATTTTAATAGAATGATTAGAAACAATATTCATAATTTGAGGAACTTGCAAGGGTTTCTATTCAGCGATGAGGAGATGAACCCTCGCCAGAACGCTGATAGAGATGAGGTGTTGAATACTTTTGGTCCCATGGCAGATAGTATTGTTGCAAAGATATTGGAGGCTGGCGATTGTTATCTGACAATAGCCGAACAACATCCAATAGCAAGGCAGGAGCATACATTCCCATCTAGTACACTGCATGGATTGATTATTGAATACCTGGCTCAGATAGAAGGTGTGAGAAGATCTTTGATTAGCAAGAGAAACTCATTCTTAGAGATTGGTTCATATAAGGTGTGGGTTAAGAAACTTGATGAGAGGAATCTTCCATGGGTGAATGACACAAAATCGTCAGTTAAGAGGGTTAACCAGAAAGCTGATGGTGAGGATGTCTTACCTGTGCTTATTTTAGGTTATAAGTTGGACCAATCGGAAAGAATCTCAAAGATACAACTAATATACATAGAGGGTGACCAACACCTGTGGGCACCGATTGACCTTGGAGATATGGCAGCTGCTAATCAAGTTATGCCGATGGCAGTACCTGCTGCTGATGAACCTGAAGTTAAGGTTAAACCTGGTAAGAAAAGAAGCAAGGAGAATATTGCAATATGATTTATGCAAGTAGTATAAAAATTGCGAGGGAGAGTCGTGGGCTTTCTCAAAGTGATTTGTCTAAACTTATTGGAGTTACGCAAGCTACGCTATCGCGTTTTGAGAAGGGTGTTCTTGATGTTACACCAGATGCCGTGAAGAAAATAGGCGAGGCATTGAGTTACCCAGAATCTTTCTTTGAAAGAGATATAAGGTGCGTAGGTGAGTCGAGCTTGTTCTATAGGAAAAGGGCATCGATGACAGTCAAGAATCTATCTGTATTGGAAAGTAGAATTAGCATTCTCAGCAAGAGTATAGACGAGTTGATGGGGTCGATTGATATACCAGAATTGAGAATACCTGCTGTGGAGCCATCGGCTGAAAACAGTCCTCGGGAAATAGCCTATAAAATAAGAAAGTATCTAGGTGTGCCTGCCGGTCCGATTGACAACATCGTGTCGCTGCTTGAGAAGAATGGCGTGATAGTGATGTTTCTGGATCTTGTTGATATGGATAATTTTGACGGCCTGACGATGTTTACTTCCAATCAGGCTCCTGTGATATGGATAAACCGTAATACTCCGAATGATAGAAAGCGATTTAGCCTGGCTCATGAACTGGGGCATCTGGTGATGCATTTGCGCTCGGACGACCTTGAAAAACCGGAAGATCAAAAGGAACGAGAGGCAAATGAGTTTGCCGGTGAGTTCCTGATGCCGGAGAGTCAGTGCAAAGAAGACCTCTTTAATTTGAAATATAAGGAACTGGGTGTGAAAAAGCTTTATTGGAAAGTGTCGAAAGCCGCCATTATATATAGGGCAAAGGAGTTAAAATGTATTCCGGAAAAGACTGCGAGGTATTTGTTTGTTACACTTGGCAGATTCGGGGAGAGGAAAAAGGAAACCGTACAGGTACCCATTGACGAGCCCAAAATAGTGAAGAAGATGTATGACCTTCATTTATCAGAGTTGAACTATACGCCAGAAGAGATGACAACTATTACAGGACTTATGCCTAATGACATCAGGGCAGAGTTGCTGAATGCAAGTAATATGTTAAGTATAAAAGGACGAAAGATAGCATTGAGTTTCTGAATATGCAGCAGATCAAAGATCAAAATAAAATAAGGGAGTTCTTGAACGACCTTTTGACAAAAAGCGAGTCTGAGGACTTAGAGTTCAAACATGCCTCAGGTGGGTTCCCTGGAAGTTTCTGGGACACATACTCAGCATTTGCCAATACTGAAGGAGGAACCATCATTTTGGGGGTTGAGGAAAAAAATGATGGATATTATCTTGACATCCTCTCTGACGATCTGATAGAGAAATACAAGAAGGACTTCTGGAACAATGTGAACAATAAATCGACTATTAGTTGTAATCTGCTGAAGAATGACGATTTACAAATAGTGAAGTTCAATGGTTATAACATCATGTTGTTCCATATACCTTGTGCCAGCAGAGAACAACGGCCAGTGTATAGGACATCAAATCCATTTAATGGCACTTTTAAGCGCGACTACGAAGGAGACTACAAATGTACTGAGAAAGAAGTGCAACGCATGTTCGCAGACGCGAATGATTCAACACCAGCAGATAGTAGGATCCTTACAAACTATAGTCTGGATGATTTAGACAAGGATTCGTTACAACAGTATCGCCAGCTATTTGCAACAGCAAGGCCCAGTCATCCTTGGCTAGGATTGGATGATAAATCTCTACTGGAAAAACTTGGGGGATACAGAAAAGACAGGGAAACTGGGAAGGAAGGTTATACACTTGCAGGCCTGCTGATGTTTGGTAAATATGACTCAATTACAGACAATGCCTGTGCACCTGACTTCTTCCCTGACTATCAGGAATGGTTGAATGATGATCCAGACTCGCGATGGTCTACAAGGATATACCCAGATGGCACATGGGAAGCAAACCTGTTCCAATATTACCGGAGGGTGCTACCTAGGTTGCAGAACTTCCTGCCGAACCCATTCAGGCTGGAAGGCAACACTCGTAAGGAGGAAACCACAGCCCACGTGGCAATACGTGAGGCATTTATCAATCTTTGTGTACACTCTGATTTTTCAGTGAATGCCAATCTGCTAGTAAAGCACGTTAAGAACACATTCATTTTTTCAAATCCTGGCACTATGCTTATTACTAAGGCTCAGTATTACAAGGGCGGACAGAGCGTGTGCCGAAACAAGTCGCTACAGAAGATGTTTATGTTGTTGGGAGCTGCAGAGAAGGCTGGAAGCGGAGTTGATAAGATTCTTAAGGGGTGGGATGATTCTAATTGGCGTTCTCCGTACATCGATTCTACATACCGTCCGGATGTGGTGAACTTGTATTTGCCCATGGTATCATTGCTGGATAATGAGGTAAAGAATGGACTAATTGAGTTATTTGGCAAGAGTATTCTCCGTATTGAGCATAATAGATTACAGACAATGGCTCTTGCATACACGGAAGGTTATGTGACAAATGAGAGATTAAGATATGCTTTGAAGATTCATAAGGCGGATATTTATGGTCTGTTGAAGGATATGTGCAATGATGGCTATCTTAATGCAGAAGGACATGGTAGAGGAACAAGGTATTACCTTCCTGGATTAGCCGCTAATGTTGGAAGTAATGTTGGAAGTAATCCAATAAGTAATCCAATAAGTAATCCAATAAGTAATCCAATAAGTAATCCAATAAGTAAACCAATAAGTAAACCTAAAAAGAGGATGAGTCGTGAAGAAATCCGAGAAGCTATTATTAGCGTTAGTGCTGACTGGGTTTCTCTGGATTATATAGCTACTAAAATTGATAGGACAACGGCTTATTTGCTTTCGGATATTATTCCTTCGATGCTTGAAGAGGGTATTATAGAACGTATGTATCCCGATACAGCACGGCATCCATATCAGAAATATAAGAAAACTAATAGGAATCAAAGGATAGAAAAGTGACAAAAGTATGATGTCTGAGGGCAGAAGTATGAGGGCTGAGGGCTGAAGGATCATTTTATCGAAATGCGAGAACTGCAAAAATATAAAATGGATGGAAGGAGAGTTAGATGTAGATAGCGGAATGAAATGTACCGCCGTTTAAAAACAAAGACAGCTACGATTTTTGGTCGTGGCTGTCTTTTTTTGTGCCCTTTTGGATAGGGGAGGGGGATCCGTAACTCCGTGAATCCCTAAATCCGTGAATCCGTATCTCCGTAGCTCCCTAAATCCGCAGTTCCGTATTTCCGTAACTCCGTAATTCCGTAGCTCCGTATTTCCGTCAATCCGTATCTCTGTCGCTACGCGACGAGGGCTGCAGATCCTGATACTCCTGGCTTTGGAAGCAGGGGCAGTCTTTGGCTACGCGGGGAAGCTGACTTCGTTGACTGGGGTCGCGACTCAACCAATCTAGAACTTGTTCTATTGGCATTCGCTGCTCTGGCAGTTCTGAGTGGCCTACGATGCGGGCATTGGGATAGTCGCGGGTGAGGGATTTCAGCAGCTCGTAGAGGGCATGCTTCTGCGCCTCGGTGCGGGTGTCGGCGGGCTGGCCTTTCTCGTTCAGGCCACCCTCGTAGACGATACCAAGGGAACAATCATTATAGTGCCGTGCATGTACCCCCTGTACGCTTTCGGGCAGCAAGGGGATAACATCGCCGCTGCGCCTTACATAGTAGTGATAGCTGCACTGCCCGTACTTGGCCTTGCCACAAGCTATCAGCATATCTGAGGTGAAGGGCTTGTTGCATTTATTGGCCACGCAGTGGACGATAAGCAGCCTAACATTTTCGGGATTTAATTTCTTTAAACTCATTGAGAATTGAGAATTGAACATTAATTTAAAGGTCACGCAGAAATCGCAGAAATCACGGAAAGGTTTTTCAAAGAAAACCGGGAAAACCCCTCGCTGAGAAAGATACTCTTTCAGAGTATTTAATGTTATTAGTTTTAATTCTGCTTGTATGCAAGCATCCAGACAGCCTTAATACTAATATCATTAACCCCTTCAGG